>VFQN01000210.1_pt1 | contig 121760 bp, 113 predicted proteins | sample 3512371 | NCBI WGS metagenome assembly VFQN01 (sample SAMN10412370, study PRJNA504923) | tailings metagenome | isolation source: Replicate 2 from Balatoc abandoned mine | place: Philippines: Itogon, Benguet | collected 2017-08-28 | reverse complement strand
CGGCACTCGTGAAGCTCGGCGTCGTCGGGCCGGCCGCGCATATGTTCGCGTGCGACTTCGCCATCCTCTCGGCCATCACGCCACCGGTAGCATTGGCAGTCTTCGCTGCGTCGGGCCTCGCCAAGTCCAATCTATGGTCAACCGGCTGGGCCGCCGTGAAGATAGGCGCCGCTGGCTTCATCGTGCCGTTCATGTTCGTCTATGAGCCAGCATTGCTGATGATCGGCGACTGGCCGTGGATCATCTGGCGTGGCATCGTCTCGTGCATCGGCATTTCACTGCTAGCCGGCGGCCTGCACGGATACTACTTGCGCTGGATGCCGAATTGGCAGCGTGCGGTCGCCATCCTCGCGGCCTTCTCGCTTGTCGTGCCCAACATATATGCCGACCTTGTAGGCATCGGACTGGCACTGGCACTGCTCGCCTACCAGCACCTCACCCAGCCCACATCGCAACCGGCCTCTGTGGGCGCTGCAGCGGTCGATCCACCGGGGAAGTCTCTGTCGTAGACCGCGTCAGCGCCGCGCCCGCAAGAAGTACGCGCCGCCCGCGAACGCAATCACCAGCACGACGACAGCGAGCGGATGCTTCACCAGCACGGTGATGTCACCGCCGCTGATGATCAGCGACTGGCGCAGCGACAATTCGAACTGCGGACCGATCACGAAGCCGATGAGGAAGGTGACGCGCGAATAGTCGAAGCGGTGCATGAGATAGCCGAGGACCGCGAAGCCGACCGTCAGCCCGACCGCGAACATCGACCGGCTCTCGAGGTACGCGCCGGCGAGGCACAGCACGGTGACGACGGGTATGATCACGGTCGCCGGCACTCGCGTGAGCTGCGCGAAGCCGACGAGCCCGACCCGTCCGACGACCAGCATGACGGCTGCCGCGATGAGCATCGTCGCGTAGATGCCCGAGACGAGCCGGCCGTGCTCGGCGAACATGCCCGGCCCGGGCGTGACGCCGTGGATGGTCAGCGCGGCGATCAGGATCGCAGCCGAGACGCTGCCTGGAAGACCCAGCGCGAACAGCGGCACGAAGCTCGCCGGCACCACCGCGTTGTCCGCCGTCTCTGCAGCGGCGACACCTTTGATCTCACCCTTGCCGAATTCCTCCCCCGGCTTGGCAAGGCGCTTGGCGAACGCGTAGGACGCGAAGGACGCGACGGTCGGCCCGAGCCCCGGCAGGATGCCGATGCCGGTACCGATCACGCTCGATCGCAGGAAGGTCGGCAGGACGTGGAGGAACTCGCGCCAGGTGAAGCTGCTGTCACCATCCTTTGGCACCGCGGCGACGGGCTCGGCGCGCCGCGCGAGCACATCTTCGGCCTGGATGATCATCTCCGACAGCGCGAGCATGCCGACCGTCACCGCGAGCAGCGGGATGCCGTCGAGCAGTTCGACCTGCCCGAATGTCAGTCGCGGCGTGCCGCTTTCGATGTCGAGACCCACCGTGGCGAGGAGGATGCCGAATATGCCCGCAGCCAGTCCGCGCAGCAGCGACGTGCCCGACAGCGCCGCGATCAGCGTCAGCGCCATCAGCATGATCGACGTCATCTCGATCGGGCCTATCTTCAGCGCAAACGAGGCGAGCGGCGCGGCAATGAGGATGAGGGCCAGCGTGCCGATCACATCGCCGATCACCGAGCCGTAGAGCGCGACCTTGAGCGCCTTCACGGCCTTGCCGGCCTTGGCCATCGGGTAGCCGTCGAGGCAGGTGACCGTGGCGTTCGGCTCGCCGGGCGTGTTGATCAGGATCGCGGTCGTCGCACCGCCAGCGCCGCTCGCCTTGGCGATGCCGATCAGGAACCCCACCGCCGACAGCGGCGTCATGTAGTAGCTGAGCGGCACCGCGATCGCGAGCGCCGCCGGCCGATTGAGCCCGGGTAGCACGCCGATGACGTAACCCATCAGCACGCCGAGCACGACGAAGGCCACCGTGATCGGCTGCAGGGCGTCGCCGAACCCGAGGATCAGGTCGTTCATGTAGGATTCTCAGCGTTGGAAGAGCTGGAAGCTGCCGGCCACCAGGGCGGTCGTAAACACGATGAGGAATGCACGGCGCTCTCCGAGCAGCACCATACCGACGGGTATCGCGACGGCTGAGGCAACGGCAAGGCTGGTGTAGCGCAGGATCACTGCGCCCAGCAGCGCGAGCCCACCGATCCGGATCAGCGCCGACCAGCCGCTAGCGTAGGCCTCGTCGGGAACGCCGCTGCGCGCCAAGCGTCGCACGCCGTCCAGCAGCACCAGCACGCCGATCGCACCCGCGCAGAGCCGCGGCAGGAAGCCGGGATCGAGCCCCAGTCCGCCACCGGACACCTGAGAGGGAATGATCCAGAACCATGCCAGCAGTGCCGCTCCCGTCAGCAGCAGGAGCTCGCCAACGACCGAGCTGCGCGAACGCAGCCCGGCTGGCGCATTGTCGCCACTCACTTCGACGCCTCGATGAGCTGCTTGTAGGATTCGGCATGCGCCTTCATCGTCTTGTCGAGCTCATCCCCGGTCAGGACGATGTTGTTGAGACTCCGCTTCTCCATGAGATCGATCGTCGAAGGGTCCTTACCGGCGTCGGCGAACGCGCTCGTGAGCTTGGCCTTGACGTCGGCCGGCAGCCCCTTCGGCGCCACATAGAGGATCAGGTTCACACTCGACACGCCGTAGCCGAGTTCCTTCAGCGTCGGAACGTCCGGCAGTCCGGCAACGCGCTTGTCGGAGAGCACCGCCAGCACCGACAGGTTGCCCGCCTTGGCCTGCGGATAGTACGCGCCCGAGCTGTAGGCGAGATCGACGTGACCGCCGAGGACCTGCGTGACGGCCTCCGCGCCGCCCTTGGTCGGCACTGGCACCAGCGTCAATCCGGCCTTCTTGCCGAGCACTTTCGTCATCATGCGATCGAGCGAGGTGGTGGACGCATAGTTCAGCTTGCCGCTCGCCTTGCTGGCGGCGAGCGCCTCGGTCAGGGTCTTCCAGCCGTGCTTCGGCAGCGCGATGAAGCCCTCGGGGAAATCACCGATCGCCGCGATGTAGGTGAAGTCGTCGAGCCCGTAACCGAGCGACGTCATCTGCGGATCGAGGGCGATCGTCGTCGAGGTCAGCGCGACCAGATTGTAGCCATCGGCAGCCTGCTTGGTGAGCGCGGTCGCGGCAACGGCGCCGCCGGCACCGGGCTTGTTCTCGACCACGACCGGCTGGCCGAGCTTCTTCGACACCAACTCGCCCACCGCGCGCGCGGCTACGTCCGTGGTGCCGCCGGCACCAAAGCCCACAGTGATGGTAATCGGCTTCTCCGGCCAAGCCGCGTGGGCTGCCGAGAATGCGAGCGAGCACGCGGTCAGCACCGCTGCCGTGCAATACATCATTTTTCTGGTCATAGTCGTTTCCCTGACGCCAAATCTGGCCTGTGGATGTCGGCCGAACTGGCGCCCGGCACGGCGTCCTCGATCCTGCGTCCCGTAGCGCGGACCGGCGCATGCCGCCGCTGCCTCGCCCGAGCGCGCAAGCGCTGCTGATCTCACCGCTCCGTTGATGGCCCCCTTGGGCGGGACTCTTGCCGTTTCCGTAAACTCATCATGGCAGGCCATGACGTCCCCACAAGGCAACGATACCAAGATCTGGGCGGCTGACAACCGCGCGCGGCTGCTTTGCGATGATTGCGGAAGATATCGCAACGAGCCGCGCCGGCGAATAGGCCCATGAGCGTGTCGCATGGCTTGACGTTCGGTTAACGCCCGTGCCGGCTGGAGCAAGGTTCGAGTCCAGTGTGCGGACTCGGATCGACACGTCGCTTGCGAGCGGCCGAAGAAGCGCGCGGATCAATCGTTTGTGCAGGCATCCGACTGTCACGAGCGGCGCGATAGTATCGGCACAACATCGCTCAAAATCTGTTCCGTAGTCGGTTCTTGCCGCTGGGATCAGTACGCGGTCTGCGCGCTTGCGCTAGGATGATGAAGCCTGTTAAGAGGCAAACCAGCGTCGATCGTGGATTCAAGCGCACTACCCGCTCCACTCGCGACCTAGAATAGAGGGCAAACCAAGCTGCCCCGCTCGTGGAGGAAACATGGCGACGGTTGATATCCGCAACGTTCGGAAGGCGTTCGGCTCGGTCGAGGTGCTGCACGGCGTCAGCGTCGACATAAGCGACGGCGAGTTCGTCGTGCTGGTCGGCCCCTCGGGCTGCGGAAAATCGACGCTCCTGCGGATGCTCGCGGGTCTCGAGAACATCACAGGCGGCGAGATCGCTATCGGCGACAAGGTCGTCAACACGGTCCCGCCGAAGGACCGGGACATCGCCATGGTGTTCCAGAACTACGCGCTCTATCCGCACATGACCGTGTTCGACAACATGGCTTTCTCCATGAAGCTCGCCAAAGCACCGCGCGAGGTCATGGAGCGCGAGGTGCTGAAGGCCGCAAAGATCCTCGGCCTCGAGCAGCTCCTGCACCGCTTTCCCCGCCAGCTTTCGGGCGGGCAGCGCCAGCGCGTCGCCATGGGTCGCGCAATCGTGCGCAACCCGCAGGTGTTCTTGTTCGACGAGCCGCTGTCGAACCTCGACGCCAAGCTGCGCGTTCAGATGCGTTCAGAAATCAAGGAGCTCCACCAGCGGCTCAAGGTGACGACCGTCTACGTTACGCACGACCAGATCGAAGCGATGACGATGGCAGACAAGATCGTCGTCATGAACAACGGAAACATCGAGCAGACCGGCGCTCCACTGGAGCTCTACGATCGCCCCAAGAGCCTCTTCGTAGCCGGCTTCATCGGCTCGCCGGCGATGAACATTTTGCCCGGCAAGCCTGCGCAGGGCGGTTTCCTCGCCGACGGCGGCGCCGTCCTCCCGATGCCGGCCAGCGCGCTCAATGGCGTCGGCTACTACGGCATCCGCCCCGAGCACATGCGGCTCGCGGGTACCGATGGCATTCCCGCTACCGTCCAGATCGTCGAACCGACCGGCTCCGAGACGCAGGTGATGGTCCGCATCGGTGACACGCCGTTGACCTGTGCTTTCCGCGAGCGCATCAGCGAAGGACCCGGCGATACGATCCGCATCAAGCCGGATTTGGATCTGGTGCACCTTTTTGCGGAGGGTTCCGGCCAGCGCATCTAGGCAGGTACACAATCAAAAAAGAGCAATAAGAAAACTGTCCAACCACTAGGGAAGGAAGCACGATGGCTCTTATTACACGACGCACAGCCCTTCAACTCGGCGCTAGTGCCGCTGCGCTAGGTGCGATGGGCGGGTTTGCATATGCCCAGTCCAACATCAAGACCGCCGATGCGACGCCACCGAAGCTCGACATCGAAAAGGGCGCCTCGCTCAGAATGCTTCGACCGGTCCGCTTCGTGCAGCCGGACGAAGAAGTGTTCCGCGGCAACTGCGCGCGCTTCACCAAAGAGACTGGCGTTGAGGTCAAAGTCGACTTCGTCGGCTGGGAGGACATCACCCAGCAGACCGCCGTCACGGCGAACACCGGCGCCGGTCCCGACACCATCATCGGCTTCAACGAAGCGCCGCACATCTATGCCGACAAGCTCGTCGACCTGTCGGACGTGGCAGAATTCATCGGCAAGAAGTATGGCGGCTGGCTGCCGCTCGCGCAGAAGTACGGCAAGAAGCACGGTACCAACAATTGGATCGGCCTGCCGTTCGGCGCGTCGGGCGGCCCGCTCGTGTGGCGCAAGTCTGCAGTCAACGCGGCCGGCTATGACGCGCCGCCGGATGACCACGACAAGTATCTCGACCTCTGCCGCAAGCTGCACGCGGCAGGCAAGCCGCCAGGCTTCGCGCTCGGCAACGCGGTCGGCGACGGCAACGGCTTCGCGAACTGGCTGATCTGGTCGTTCGGCGGCTTCCTCGTCGACGAGGACAACAAGGTCGCCATCAACCGCAAGGAGACGGTGGAGGCTCTGAAGTATCTTCAGGAGCTGTACAAGACGTTTGTGCCGGGCACGATCGCCTGGGGCGACATCAGCAACAATCGCGCCTATGCGGCGAACGAAGTGTGGCTGACCGCTAACGGCGTGTCGATGTACTTCGCGCTGAAGAACGATCCGAAGCTTCGGCCCATCGCCGACGACACCCAGCATACCCTGCTGCCGAAGGGAAGGCTGAAAGAGTCGCCAATGGCTGGCCTGACGCTGAACGCGATGGTCTTCAAGCACAGCAAGTTCCCGAATGCCGCGAAGGCTCTGCTGTCGTTCCTTCTCGAGAAGGAGCAGTACGATCCGTGGCTGCAGGCGAACCTCGGCTACTGGGCGCAGCCGCTGGAGAACTATTCCACCAGCGCCGTCTGGGAAAGCGATCCGAAGATTTCGCTGTTCAAGAACACAATGCGCAACAACTTCTGGATCGGCTACAAGGGGCCGATCAGCCAGGCGTCGGCGGCGGCCAACGCCGACTACGTCATGGTGCAGATGTGCGCGGCGGTTGCTTCGGGGCAGTCGACACCCGAGGCCGCAGCCGCGGAAGCTGAACGGCGCGCGCGCCGCTTCTTCCGCAGCTAGGCTGAACCGAATCCGGCGGCGCTCATCTGGAGCGCCGCCGAAATCCTCGGGAACTTGCGCATATGACCGACGCCTCGCTCTCCACCTGGGTTCATCGCCGCGCTGAACCGTCCTGGTTCGGCCGATTGCTCGATTCGAAGCCGTTCCTGGTGGTGGTCTGCCTTTTCCCGGCGGTCGGTCTGCTTATGACCTTCCTGACCTACCCGCTCGCGCTCGGCATCTATCTAGCCTTCACCGACACAACGATCGGGCGCGGCGGCGTCTGGGTCGGTATCGAGAACTTCCAGTACCTCCTCGGAGATCCGATCTTCTGGAATGCCGTCTTCTACAGTGTGTTCTACACCGGCGTCGCCACGATCGGAAAATTCTCGCTCGGCCTTTGGCTGGCGTTGCTGCTCAACAACCACCTGCCGTTCAAGAGCTTTCTGCGCGCGATCATCCTGCTGCCGTGGATCGTCCCAACAGTGCTTACGGCGATTGCGTTCTGGTGGATCTACGATCCCCAGTTCTCGATCATCTCGCACCTTCTGATCAAATCAGGCCTGCGCGAGACAAACGTCGACTTCATCAATACCGCCTGGCCGGCACGATGGTCGCTCATCGCCGCCAACATCTGGCGCGGCATTCCCTTCGTCGCGATCTCGCTGCTCGCCGGCCTGCAGACCATCTCGCCCTCCCTATACGAGGCGGCGATGCTCGACGGCGCGACCGCATGGCAGCGCTTCAAGTTCATCACCTTCCCCATGCTGCTCCCGATCCTCGCGATCGTGATGACGTTCAGCATCATCTTCACTTTCACCGACTTCCAGCTCGTCTACTCGATTACCCGCGGCGGGCCGGTGAACTCCACCCACTTGCTCGCGACACTCGCATTCCAGCGCGCCATTCCGGGTGGCCAGCTCGGCGAAGGCTCTGCGATCGCGGTGTCGATGATCCCCTTCCTCGTCTTCGCGACGCTGTTCAGCTACTTCGCCCTCGCACGGCGCAAGTGGCAGCAGGGAGAGACCAATGACTGACGCTGCTGCCCCTGCGGAGAACAAGCCGGTCACCGCGCCCGAAAACGAGATGATGGCTTGGGATAGCCGCTCACGACGCATGGTCGTGCTCTGGCTGCCGCTCGCCTGCTTCATGATCATCCTGCTGTTTCCGTTCTACTGGATGACGGTCACGGCCTTTAAACCCGACGCGGAGCTGTACGACTTCAACACGTACAACCCGCTCTGGATCAGCTCACCGACGCTGGACCACATCTATCACCTGCTGTTCAACACCTCCTATCCGAGCTGGCTCTGGACGACGATGATGGTCGCCTTCGGCGCGACTTTCCTCTCTCTGATCTCGAGCGCACTTGCCGCCTACGCGATCCAGCGCCTGCGCTTCAAGGGCCGCCAGTACGTCGGCCTCGCGAGCTATCTCCCCTATCTCGTGCCGCCGTCGATCCTGTTCATTCCACTGGCCACTATCGTGGTGCAGCTCGGGCTTTTCGACAGCCCGCTGGCCTTGATCCTGGTCTACCCGACCTTCCTCGTTCCGTTCTGCACGTGGCTGCTGATCGGCTACTTCAAGTCGATCCCGTTCGAGCTCGAGGAATGCGCGCTGATCGACGGCCCGACGCGGCTCCAGATCCTGCGCCAGATCACCCTGCCGCTCGCGGTGCCGGGATTGATATCGGCCGGCATCTTCTCGTTCACGCTCTCCTGGAACGAGTTCATCTACGCTCTCGCCTTCATCCAGAGCAGCGAGAACAAGACAGTGCCGGTGGCCATCTTGACCGAACTCGTCACCGGTGACGTCTACCAGTGGGGTGCGCTGATGGCCGGATCGCTGCTCGGCTCGCTGCCGGTCGCGATCTTCTACTCCTTCTTCGTCGACTACTACGTCTCGTCGTTGACCGGCGCGGTGAAGGAGTAAGGGCGCCGAGCGGTCGAGCACGTCACGCGAACACAGCGAAATTTTTGGGCCACCGGAACGAAGCACAATGCCTCGTTCACGGCGGCCCAATCATTAGCGGCGTCCCCCGCCCCGTTTACTGGCCCTGCTGGCCGAGCAGCGGCGTGATCCGCAGGAACGACACGCGACGGTTCTGCCGCTCCGGCTCCTGCGTATCGATCTTCATATACTGCTCGCCATAGCCCTGCGTCACCAGGTTCTCGACCGGGATATTGAACTCCGAGACGAGGATGTCGGCGACCGCCTCGGCGCGGCGATCCGACAGGGTCAGGTTGTCCTCATCCGAGCCGACCGCGTCGGTGTGGCCCTCGATCAGGAACACTTCGGCCTCGTTGCGCTCGAGCATCCTGTTGATGATGCGTGCGAGCCGCTCGAGCTTCGGATACTGGTCCTGGGTCACCTCGAACGAGCCGAACTCGAAGTTGACGCTATCGAGATCGATGCGGCGCATGTACTGCCGCAGCGGACGGCTGTAGCGGATCTCCTCCAGCGAGTAGCCGCGCTCGAGACGCGCGACTGGCGGCGCCGACAGCGCCTCGTAGAGATCCTCGTCCGACGCGCGATCATACTCGACGACATATTTCTCGCGCGGCAGGCTGTAGGCAGGTGGCGCCAGTGCGAGCCCGACGCCGACGCCCAGTGCCGTAACGCCTAGACCGATGCCGACATTGCGATAGAAGCGGCGGTTGTCGATCAGCACGATTTCGCGGCCGCCGCGATCGCGACGCCAGCGCCTCAGCAGGCGACCATTGCGATCGACCTCGGTGTACACCCGCGTGCCGTCACCGCGCTCGATCACGGTCTCGCGACGGCCGCCGCCGAGATCGCGGGTGCGGGCGCCGGGCGAGAAACGCTCGAAAGCGCGACCCTCGTCGCGTCGAATGACTGCACGTCCCTGATCGCGAATGATGAAGCGGTTGCCGGGCTCCTCGATGACGCGGCGCCCACCCGCTTCGACGCGCTCGACGCGACCGCGCCTCACCTCGTCGATGCGCTGCGGTCCGATCCGCTGCGGCCGCTCGAAGCGTCCCGCGCCGACGCGGGGATCGACCTGAGGTCCGCGATCCGGTCCCTGCGGACGTGCATCACGCCGCTCACCTGGACTACCGAAATTCCCAGGGCCACCTCGGCCGCGATCATCTCCAGGACCCCGGCCTGGAATTCCACGATCGATCGGTCGCGCCTGATCAGGACCGCCTGGACGCCCATCGCGCTCGCGCAGCCCCCTCGGGTCCGTCGGCGCCGGGCGGACGACAGCCGGCGGCGGCTGCGTGGTGGTCGGGCCCGTCGGCCTGGAAAACCCTGGTGCAGGGCGCGTGTCGCCGGGTCCGGGTCCCTGCTGCGGCACTGCACGGCGCAGATCCTGCGGCGGCGGGCGCGGCGCTGCGCGCTGATCCTGGGGCTGCTGCTGCTGGAAGGGACGCTCCGGCCGGCCGCCCGGCAATGTCGTCGGCTGGTTTTGCCCGCCAGGACGACGGGCGTCCGGCTGCTGCTGTTGCGGTCGCTGTTGCGGCTGTTGCTGCGGGATCGCGCGCGGCGCCTGTCTATCCAGCCTCTCCGGTCTTTCTGGTCGCTGTTGCTGCTGCTGCCCGCCGCGCTTCCGGCGATCATCCTCTTCGCCCGCCGAGGAGCGCTGCGCCCAAACGCCATCGGGCCGCACGCCACCCGCCAAGCCAACCCACGCCGTGCCGACCACTGCGACCGTCATCGCCACCGGCAGAACTCGAGATCGTTTCCTGCGTCCGCTCATCATTTCACCCGTCTATGCCCCGCCATTCGACGCGATTTCCTGACGATTCGCGCAATGGCCTGCTGTCATGCGCCGCGGCTAAGGTCAAAAAGTGTCAGATGCAAGGCCCCGCCGCGTCCGCCATCCCTCACTCACGTCGCCAAATGGCAAAACTCCTTCATCCACCGGATGTTCCATCATGCGCGACACGCAGAAGCCTGAGCATTCATTCAGGTTTGACGCCGACCGGGCGAACCGCCACCATTATCAACAAACAAAATACTGGGAAACGCACCGATGAATGGCACCAAGTTCGGCATATTCAGCCTTAGCCAGATTCCCGACCTGTCGCGTGTTGTCGAATGTTTCGACGAGGATCTCGGCTACTTCGAGCTCGCTGAAAAGCTCGGCTACGACAGTGTCTGGATCGCCGAGCATCTTTTCTCGACCTACGGGCTCGTCACCTCCACCCAGGTCTACGCCGCCGCGATTGCGCAGCGCACAAAACGCGTCCGAATTGGCATGGCGGTCTGCGCCATCCCATTCAACCATCCTCTCCGTACCGCATCCGACTACGCGCTCGTCGACGTCCTCTCGCATGGCCGGCTCGACTTCGGCGTCGGCCGTGCCTACCAGCCGCACGAGTTCGTCGGTCTCGGCGTACCGATGGACCAGAGCCGCTCGATGCTGGCCGAGGGCCTCGACATCGTGCTCAAGGCATGGACGCAGGAGAAGGTCGCGTACAAAGGCAAGCACTGGACGATCCCAGAGCCCGTCGAGGTGCTCCCGAAGCCCGTGCAGAAGCCGCATCCGCCCGTCTACCAGGCCACCATCAGCCCGGAAAGTTTCGAGCAGGCGGCAAGAGCTGGCATCCACCTGCAGATGGCATCGCCCTTCACCTATCGCACCTACCGCGAGACGTGGATGGACGAGCTCGAGAAGAGCTGCCGTCACTACGATGCCGTCTGCGCCGAGGTCGGCCGTGACCCGAAGGAGGCGCGGCGCATGATCCTCCTGCCGTTCTTCGTGCACGAGGATGCCGCCAAGGCCCGCGAGATCTATCGCACCCACGTCGAATGGTTCTACGCCAAGGTGACCGCGAACCAGCTCGCCGGTGCGCCGCAGACAGGCGAGATCAAGGGCTACGAGCTCACGATGCGCGAGGGCAAGCGTACGCGCGAGATGGGCTATCTATCCTTCGACAAGCTGCACCAGTATGGCGCCTGCATCGCCGACGATCCCGCAACGTGCATCGAGAAGCTCAAAGCGATGAAGCGACGCTTCGGCATCACCGAGTTTGCGCTGTGGTTCAACATCGGCGGCCTCGACAAGGCGCACGTCGAGCGCGCGATGGCGCTGACCGCCGAGAAGGTGATGCCGTACGTATGAGCGCCTATCTGCCGGCGATGCTCATGCCGTAGATGTAGAAGGCGGCCACGCCGACCATCGCCGGGATGACCGCTATGTGGACGAACTCCAGCGTTCCCCGCAGCCAGCGACGATGCTGGAATACCGGATTGATGCGCAGGATGGTGATCGCGATCATGACACTCACCATCAGGTAGTCGAAGAGGAAGATGCGATCGGAGAATGTCGCATCGTCCGAGTCGAGCTTCGGCAACGAGATGTAGAGCGCTACAGCCGACAGCAGCGCCGTGACCTGGATCGCTACGATGGAATCGAAGCGCGACATCGGAATGAAGATCGCGAGATAGGCGACCGTGAGGATGAAGGCGAGCGGCACGACGACGCGCAGGAAATAGTCGGTCGTCTCACGCCGCATCTTCCACACGAAGCTCGCCTTGTAGAATGGCGCGATGCTCGCCTCGTGCGTGAAGGAATCAACGACCGGCACGAACTCCTCATCGTAACCGACGTATTGCTCGACCTGGTCCCAGCTATCCGACGCCACGCGTCGATCGCGCAATTCGAGCGGCGGCGGCTGGACGATGAATGTTGCGTTGCCGCTTTTCGGTTGCAGATCAATGGAGAACGATTGCGTGTCGAACGGGAAGGCCGCGAGCTTGGGCTCGAACAGGAAGCGTCCGATCACCTTGTAGATCTTCATGCCCGACGGAAACATGCCGCTGCTGCCGCCGTCATGGATCGTCTCGATGGCGATCTGCCGGCCTTGCGAGCCTGGATCAAGGAAGGCGTTGGCGAACTCGATCCTGCCTATTCCATCGCCCGACGTATCGCGCATCGCTAGATAGAACTCGGCCATGAATGTCTTGGTGTTGTCATCGACGCGGTGGGCCTTGATGAGGTCGATGTCGGCGTAGAGCGTCGATATCTGCCTGAGTTCCCCGTCGCGCGTGCGACGGAACTGGATCGGCGCGAGTTGCAGCCGCCCGAGACCACGCGGCAGCATGACGATGAACGGCGTGCGTGACGCGGTGCGCTGCTCGGGATCGAACGACCAGTTCTCGAATGTGCCGCGGAAGGCGCCGCGCCCGCTCGCGTAGTCGCTCGTCAACGCCGCCACAACGCGCGACCGCAGCGTCTCGATATTGCTCTCCTGCGGCGCCCGGCGAACCGTTCGTGCGATCAGCGAGACCATGTCCGCATACCGCGCGCCGATATTGATCGCGCGCAGGTTCGGCGCTTCGTACGGATCGCGGATCGTCGGCTCCGACCGCTCCTTGCACTCGCCCTTGCTCCAACCGGCGGACCGGGCATTCTTCGCGCCCTCGAAGATCCAGCGGTTGTCGGGCGCACGCTCGACGACGGCGCGCAAACGGCTGTTGTAGGCGTCGGGCAATGTCTCCCACGCGAGCTGGTACAGCGGGTTCGGATAGGCGGCCGTCAATTCTGCTGGCAACGCGTCGATACGCCCGGTGACGAACAATGCCGGCGTCACACCCGCTTCCTTCAACCGCGTGATGACCTCAGGTGCCGCACGGCTCCCGACCGAGAGGTAAATCACATCGGGCTTCTCGGCCGCCAGCTCGGCGACCGCCTTGGCGAGCTCCGCCGTGTCTGGCCTACCTTCCGTCACGCGCACGCGGTGGTCGCCGACCATACCGCTCGCACCAAGCAGGCTCCGGAGGCTGTCTCGCATGGCGCCGCTCATGACGGAATCCGAGGTGCCAAGAAAGGCCGGACGCACGAAGCCGATTGCGCGGCTGAATGCGGCCATTGTCGGAACGCGCTCCTCGTCCTGCGACGGCCGCGTCGTGAAGACGTTCGGATACCGCTCGAAGATACTGCTGACCGAGATCTCGGAAAGGAATGGGATGCCGCTGGCGCCGATGTCCTTGCCGAGCGCATCGAACACCGCCTTCGCACGCGTGGCGTTGGTCAGGCCAACCATGCCGAGCATGTTGCGGTCCGCAAGCGCGGCGCGCATGTTGGCGATCGCCTTGGCTTCGTCGCGCGCATCGTCGAAAATCTTTACCTCGACTGGACGGCCCGCAACGCCGCCGCGTCGATTGATGCGCTCCTGCTCCGCCATCGCGAGGCGCCTCACGGCCGCCACGTCACCCGGGTCGTGGCAAAGATCCTCGCGCGAGGAGACGAACAGCGCGATGTGAAGCGGTGGACCCGACGCCGCCTGCGCCTCCTCGACGGCACCGGCGGGAGCGGTCGCACCGATCCAAAGCAAAACGGCCAACAGCCAAACCCAGGAGACGGCACTTGCACGTACCCGACCGGCAATCACGCTCATATCGCCACTCACATCTCGTTGCGCTGTAGCGTCGTTCGATACGCCGCACAGATTGCGCAAACGGACCATGACAGAACCAGATGGGAGACCGCTCCGGACCATTTGCCCGTGCCAGCAGATTCCCCCCGTTCGCGCGCCGCCCCCGCCGCCGTCGAACCCGGCCGGCAACCTACTCCATGACACGCGGCGGCATCCAGAGCGTTATTGCGCGCAATACAGGTTCCTCACCGATGGGTGATGCGGCGCCGCGACAGGTGTGCTTTGAAGACAAGTATAATTCGGCCTAAAGTTGGCCGATTGTTCGCGGTGCCCACGAAGCCGCGCGTTGAACGTCCAGGGAGTGATGAAAGCTGATGTCGAGCGAGATGAACGGCGCTGAAAGTCTGGTGCGGACCCTGCTGGCGGGGGACGTGAATGTCTGCTTCACCAATCCGGGCACTTCGGAGATGCACTTCGTCGCGGCGCTCGACAAGGTGCCCGGCATGCGCTGCGTGTTGGGACTGTTCGAGGGCGTCGTGACCGGCGCGGCCGACGGCTACTACCGGATGCTCGACAAGCCGGCATCGACGCTGCTCCATCTCGGTCCGGGCCTCGCGAACGGCCTCGCCAATCTCCACAACGCCAAGAAGGCGAGCTCCGGCATCGTCAACATCGTCGGCGAGCACGCGACCTATCACATCAAGCACGACGCGCCGCTCACATCGGACATCGAAGGCGTTGCGGCGCCGATGTCACGCTGGGTGAAGACCTCGCCGGACTCGCGCGGGATCGCGGCCGACGGCGCCCTCGCTATCGCTGCTGCACGTCAGACGCCAGGCCAGATCGCGACGTTGATCCTGCCCGCCGACACCGCCTGGGGCCCTGCCGACGGCATCGCCGAGACGCCGGCACCGGTCGCGCCGCCGAAGGTCTCAGAGGACGCGGTCAAGGCCGCCGCCGCGATGCTGCGCAGCGGCAAGAAGGCGACGCTGCTGATGGGCGGCGCGGCGCTGCGCCAGCGTCCTCTCGAACTCGCGGGCCGAATCGCTGCCAAGACCGGCTGCGGTATCCTGACGGAGGGCGCCAACACGCGACTCGAGCGCGGCGCCGGGCGCGTGCAGGTCAACCGCATCCCCTACGTCGTCGACCAGGCGCTGCGGGTCATGGAGGCGGCGGGTGACATGGTGCTCGTCGGCGCGCGCGAGCCGGTCGCGTTCTTCGCCTATCCGAACAAGCCGAGCCTGCTGAAGGCCAAGGACGCGCGCTCGACCAAGCTCGCCGACACGCACGAGGACATGGAGGCGGCGCTCGAGGCCCTCGCGATCGAGCTCGACGCGATCAATACGCCGCCGGCCGGCATCGCTGCGCCGCGCCGCCCTGAGATCCCGTCGGGCCCGACGATCACGCCCGCGGCGATTGCTTCGATCCTCGGCGCCAAGATCCCCGAGGGGGCGATCGTCGTCGACGAGAGCGTCACGACCGGCCGCGAGTTCTTCCCCGAGACCGCGGGCGCACCGCCGCACGACTGGATCAACAATCGTGGCGGCTCGATCGGCTACGGCTTGCCGGTCGCGATCGGCGCCGCGATCGCGTGCCCCGATCGCAAGGTCATGGCGCTCGTGGGCGACGGCAGCGCCATGTACACGATCCAGGCGTTATGGACGATGGCGCGCGAAGGTCTCGACGTGACGGTGCTGATCTTCGCCAACGGCACGTACAATATCCTGCGCGGCGAGCTGACCAACGTCGGTGTCCGCAATCCCGGCCCGCGCGCCGTCAACATGCTGACCATCGGCAATCCCAGCATCGACTGGGTGCACATGGCGAAGAGCATGGGCGTCGAGGCATCGCGCGCGACTGACTGCACGGGCCTGGCGAAGGCCATCGACGCAGGCCTCAAATCGAAGGGACCTTACCTCATCGAGGTTGCGGTCTGATCGGAACGAAAGGGCTCATGCGGCCCGCGGCCGCATGAGCCGCCAGCCCCAAGCGGCAACCGGCCATAGCAGCGCGGCGATCGTCATCGCAGCCAGCACGGAAGCTACCGGCCGGTTGAAGAACGGGATGATGCTGCCGTCCGACTTTATCAGCGATGTCACGAGGCTCTGCTCGACCATCGTACCCATGATGATGCCGAGCACCATGGCGGCAACCGGGTAGCCGTTGCGCTCCATGACGTAACCGATCATGCCGAACGCCGCGACGGTCAGCACCGCGAACAGGTTGTTGCCCGTCGCGAACGTACCGACCGCGCACATGAGCACGATCACCGGCATGATTGCCGACCGCGGCGCGCGCAGCACGCGGCTCGCCACCCGGATCATGATGATGCCGAGCGGTATCATGATGATGTTGGCGACGATGAAGATGATGTAGAGCGCGTACATGCTCGACGCCTGCTCGGTGAACAGCGTCGGTCCGGGATTGAGACCTTTCATGTAGAGCACGCCGATCGCAATCGCGGTAATCGTGTCGCCGGGGATCGCGAACAGCAGCGCCGGCACCCAACCCGACGCGAGCGAGGCGTTGTTGCTGGCGCCCGCCTCGATCAGGCCCTCGGGATGGCCGGTTCCGAATTTCTCGGGCGTTTTGGAGAAGCGCTTGGCCATCGAGTAGCTGACCCACGCCGCCATGTCCGCGCCGGCGCCAGGAAGCACACCGATGATGATGCCGACGATGTTTCCCCGCACTTGCGGAGCGATGTACTGCTTCGTCAGGTTCCACTGGTTCTTCAGGATGCTGCCGAAGCGACGGAAGGGCAGCTTGGGCGGCTCCGGCGACAGCATCGCGCGCATGACTTCCGACACGGCGAACACGCCGACCAGCGCCGGGATGATCTCGATGCCGCCGAACAGATCCGCGACGCCGAAGGTGAAGCGCGGCGTGCCCGCTGGGTTCTCGATGCCGATGCAGGACACAAGCAGGCCGAGAAGCATGCTGGCAATCGCCTTCACAGGCGAGGAACGCGCGACGAGCGTCGCGCACATCAGGCCGAGAAAGGCGAGCCAAAAGTTCTCGTAGGTCGAGAAGTTCAGCGCCATCTCGGCGAGCGGCGGCGCCAGCAGCATGAGCGAGAGCGTGCCGGCAATACCGCCGAGTGCGCTGAACCACAGTCCGATGCCGAGCGCGAGCTCCGGCTGGCCCTTGCGGGTCATCGCATAGGCTTCGTCGGTGTATGCCGCCGATGCCGGCGTGCCCGGAATGCGCAGCAGTGCACCGGGAATATCGCCGGAGAAGATCGCCATCGCGGAGGCGGAAATGATCGCGGCAATGGCGGCAATCGGCGACAGATAGAACGTGATCGGCACCAGCAGCGCGACCGCCATGGTCGCCGAAAGACCCGGCAGCGAGCCGACGACGAGGCCATAGATGGACGCAAGCAGGATCGCGATCAGCACGTCCACCTGGAGGACCAGATGAAACGCTTGGAGGAGGTTGCTCATTCGAGGCGTCTCACGGCAGGCCGATCCATGGCAGCGGCAGCATTCCCGACGGCAAAGGCACGCGTAGCAGCTTCAGGAAGACGAGGTTGACCAACAGCGGCGCGAGAATGGCCAGCGGCACTGCGAGACGCGCGCGCGCGCCGAGCGCCAAAGACGCGACCAACACCACCATCGCCGCCGTCGGCAGGAAGCCGAGCCGGTTGACGACGAAATAGTAGAAGAGCAGCAGCGCCGGCGGGATCAGCGCACGCAGGTCCCACCAACTGCTGTGTAGTGGCGCCGACTCACCGGTCTCGGCCTCGGTCTCCGCCGCGATGCGGGCGAGTTCCGCTTCGGCTTCGTCCTCGTAGCGGCGGCCAACGCCGGCGGCGATGAGACCGCCGCACAGCGCCAAGCTGATGCCGACGACGATGGGAAAGACTTCGGGGCCCATCTCCTGGCCCGGCACAGGCGGCAGGCGGGAGCCGCCATACGCTGCCAAGCCGCCAAGCCCAACAAGAAACAGCCCGGTAACACGATCAGAAAGTTGCATGAGCTCGGCCGGGTCGCACAGTCGGATTTAAAGGGCGATCGCAGAGAGAAAGGGCCCGCGGCAAACCGCGGACCCTGAGCATTCGGCTAGCCCTTCTTGGAGAGCCCGGCCGCCTTCATGGCGACGCCCATGGCCTCGTTGCCAGCGTCCATGAACTTGGCGAAGCCCTCGGCATCCGCCCACTTCACGCCGAAGCCGCGGTTGCCCATGAAGTCGAGGAATTCCTTCGACTGGTTCACCTTCTGCAACGCCGCCGTCAGCGTCTTGGCGATTTCTGGATTGAGACCCAGGGGCGCCGTGAATCCACGCCATGCACCGGTATTGTAGTCGATGCCCATCGCCTCCTTGAGCGTTGGCACGTCTTTGAATGCGGGGTTCCGCTCGGCCGCCATGACGGCGAGGCTGCGTGCCTTGCCTGCTTCGATGATCGCGCGCGCCTCGGGCACAGAACAGGTGACGAGGTCGAGGCCACCCGCGGCGAGATCCTGCATGGACGGCGCTGCGCCGTTGAGCGGAACCCAGCGCACATGATCAGGCTTGAGACCCATGGCGAGCAGCCAGCCGACCAGCGCCAGATGCCAGATGCCGCCCTGGCCGGTGCCGGAAGCCTTCAGCGAACCGTGCGGCGAGGCTTTGATCGCGTCGGCAAGCTCCTTGACGGTCTTGTACGGGCTCGCCGCGTTGACCTGAATCCCCGGCGGGTCCTCGTTCATCAGCGCGAGCGGTGTGTAGCTCCGCGGCGTCAGCTCGGTCAGCCCCTGCCAGTGCATCATCGAGATTTCGACGGTGACGATGCCGAGCGTGTAGCCGTCCGGCGGCGCCGCCGCGATCGCCGCGTGCCCGACCACGCCCGAGCCACCCGTCCGGTTGACGACGTTTACGGGTTGCTTCAGCTCCTTCTCGAGCACCGAGGCCACGATCCGCGCGGTCGCGTCCGTGCCGCCGCCGGCGGCCCATGGACAGATGAGGGTAATCGGCCGGGCGGGATAGGCCTGGGCACGTGCCGGTCCGATCGCCGGTCCCATTCCCACTGCGGCAGACGCCGCAATCGCGCCTCCGCCGGCAAGAACCTGCCGGCGCGTATGTCGAGCCATTGTCGCTTCCTCCGTTGGTTTGTTCTTGCCGCGAGCATAGCCAAACGTCGGCGGCTCTGCCAGTGGCGGCGACGCCCTCGGACGGCAATAGCGGCCTCCGGCGACTAGCGCTGGTGAGCGTTCGTGGGATGCGACTTATAGAGAGACAGCGCGACGCGACGATCGCGGTCGCTGGCTTGCTGCACTGCACGCGAGAGAGCAACTAGCGGGCGCGCGACTTGCGCTGGTCAGAAATCCGTCTCGACCTCTGCGCTGCGCCGTTGGTGACGCAAGTGCTGCCAGACCGCGAAGCCAACCGACAGCGCCGCCGCGAGCAGCAGGCCACCCGAGATCGGCCTCGTGATGAAGAGCCAGGGGTTGTCGTCGGACATGATCGCCCGGATGAGATTGACCTCGATCTGGTCACCGAGAATGAGGCCGAGGATCAGAGGCGCCAAAGGCAATCCTGCCTTGACGAACCCGTAGCCGAGCACGCCGAATATGAGCAGCACGTACACGCTCTGCATCGTGTTGTTGAGAGCATAGGCGCCGATGACGCAGAGAACTAGGACGATGGGCGTCAGAATCGCGAATCGCACCTGCGAGATCCGCAGCATGAAGTAGGCGCTCACGGCGACGATCACCAGCATCAGCGGGTGCGCCAGAATGTAGGCGGCATATATGCCGTACGCGATCCCCGGATTCTGCGAGACGAACAGCGGGCCCGACTGGATACCGTGGATCGTCATGGCGCCCAGCATGACCGCCGTCACGGCATCACCCGGAATGCCGAACGCCATGATCGTCACGAGTGAACCGCCGACATTCGCGTTGTTCGACGACTCCGCGGCAATGATGCCCTCGGGCGTGCCGGTGCCGAAGCGCTCGGGATGGCGCGAGAATTTCTTGGCCTGATCGTAGGCCATCATGTTCGCTGCGCTGCCGCCGATGGCAGGTAATATGCCAATGAGAATCCCGATTATCGTCGACCAAAGCAGCAACACAGGACGTGACAGAATCTCCCTCAGTACCTTGAGTTTCGAGACCCGTAACATGACGCGCGCACGCACCATGTCGTCCGCCTCGGTCTTCGGCGCCCGGAACTTCTCGATGTCGGTCATGATCTGCGCGAACGCGAAGACGCCGATCAGCACCGGCAGGAAGGGAAAGCCACTGACGAGGAACTCGGACCCAAATGTGAACCGTGCGACATTGCCGATCGGATCGGAGCCGATCACGGTGATGACGAGGCCGATCGCCGTGGACACGAGTCCCTTGATCAGCGAGGCCTCGGCAAGTCCTGCGACCATCGCCATGGCCAGAACGAACAACGAAAAGAACTCCCACGGCCCGAACTGGAGCGCGATCGCGGCAAGCGGCCCTGTCACCATGATCAGGAACACGCCGCCGAGGAGACCGCCGAGGAATGACGCCCACAGGCCGAGCCAGATCGCGCGACCAGCCTCACCCCTCCGCGCCATCGGGAAGCCGTCGAAGGTCGTTGCGATCGCGGATGGCGTACCTGGAATTCCAAGCAGCGAGGCGGTGATGAGGCCGCCGGCCGAGCCGCCGACGTAGACACCCGTCATCGCCGACAGGCCCGCCAGCGGATCGAGCCCGTAAGTGAAGGGCAGAATGACGATGATCGTCATCGTGATTGTGACGCCGGGGACCGCGCCACCGATCACGCCCGCCAGCGTCCCGAGGAACAGAGGCAGCAGATATTTCAACTGCAGAACGGTGATGATGCCACTGCCAAGAAGTTCAAGCATATTCACCAGCCCGTCCAGGCGCCGCGCGGCAGAAGTACCAAGAGGTAGCGCTCGAATACGAGATAGGCGATCAGGGAGGTGCCGACCGCGTTAGCAGCGAGAACCGCCCATTCAGCCGAGGTCTTCGGCCGCTCGAGCATGAGCTGGAAGGAAGCAACGAACGCCACGGTCGCGAGCCTGAATCCGAGTAACGGCAGCAGAACGACGTAACCGGCCACCACCGCGAACGCCGCCACGACGAGATCGTACGCCGGCTTGCGTGCGGTTTGGCCGTCAGGCGCTGCACCGGCATCTCCGCGCCGCTGCGCGACGACATCCTGCAAAATCAGGACAGCGCTCGTGATGGCCAGGAAGACCAGCACGAGCGTCGGATAGAATCCGGGACCAATGGGAACGATCGGCAACTGCGGCAGCCCGAAGGCCTTGGGCAGCAGGAAAAGGCTTACCGCCAGACCGATGAGCCCCGTCACGCCGTCACGGCCGAGCCTCATTTCTTGAGGAGTCCAAGGTCCGCCATGATCGCCTTGTTCTCGGCATCGATCCTGTCGAGGAACGCACCGTAGTCCTTTTCACCAGCGAAGTCGTTGCGGGTGCCCTGCTTCAGCATCGCATCGGCGAAGGCCGGATCCTTCACCGCGGCAGCGCAAGCTTCCGCCAGCTTCGCACGCACGGCAGCGGGCGTTCCCTTGGGAACCATGAGACCACGCACAACCTCGTACACGAAGTCGACGCCGAGCTCCTTGAGTGTCGGCACATTCGGCATCTGCGGATCACGCTTCTCGCTGCCGATGGCGAGGAACTTGAGCTGGCCAGCCTCGACCTTCCCCTTCTGTGTCAGATTCGAATCGGTGAGGTCGGTGTGACCGCCGAGGATCGCATTCATGCGTGGCGCCAAACCTTCGTAGGACACGTACTTGAACTTGATTCCCGCTTTCTTCTCGATGGCAGCCGGGAAGATGTGGCTCGTCGAGCTCAACGTTGCACCAACGGTGATTTGCCCTGGACGCTTCTTGGCGTCGGCAATGAATTCCGCCCAATCCTTCCAAGGCGTCTTCGGGCTCGCGGTCAACACCGACGGTGTCGACGCGACGCGACAGATGGGCTCGAAGTCCTTGTAGCTGATGTCGGTGAGGCCGGAGTAGTTCACGAGGTGGATGTAGTCGTGCACGGCATATAGGGTATAGCCGTCAGCGGGCGCGTTCTTGGCTTCACGCGCTCCCGTCGTTCCGGAAGCACCGCCCACGTTCGCGATGACGACTGCCTGGCCGAGCGCCTTCTGCATCAGCGGCGCCAACGGGCGGAAAATATTGTCGGTGTCGCCGCCGGCCGCCCACGGCACTATCATCTTCACCGGACGATCTGGAAACTGAGCATTTGCTGCCGTTGCGAGGCCAACCGAGAACGCAAACGCAGCGAGACTCCAGGCAATTTTCTTCACGGTTTCACTCCCTGTAGCATCTGTATTCTGAGATGATTTTGCGTCAGCCTATCGTGTGACTTGCAGCATGGCAACGCGGCAACCGCGAATGTCTCGATTGCGATCAATCCGGGAGCAGAACGGGGTTAAGGCGTCATGAGGGCAGCCCGCGCGCCAGCTCTCTCTCGATGTGGCGGACCGCCTCCGGAATCGGCTCGATAACCGGCACTCTGAGCTTCCCCCGCAGCTTGCGTGCCACGAGCCCGAGTGGACCGCCGCCGACGATGATGGCCTCGGCGCCTGCCTCATCTATCGCCGTCTGGGCGAGTTCGCGCATCGCACGCTCCAGCGCATCGGGATCGCTCATCAGCACCGCCGCATCACCGTCCGTCGTCAGCACCGCAACACAACAATCGGCGAACCCCAGCTTCGCGGCGCGCGCCTCGATGCGGCGCACCAATGCCGGCGTGGTCGTCACGACCGCGAAGCGACGGCCACCTGCCGCCGCCGCCCGCATGCTCGCTTCCGCGATGCCGACGACGGGTTGCGTCATTGTCCGCGCCAGCTCATCTGCCGCGGGATCGCCGAACGCCGAGACGATCACTGCATCCGCCATAATCTGCGGCGCGAGCGCAATAACGGCGCGCGCAGCCTCGTCGAGCGCGGCCTCCGTCGTGATCAGGGGGGCGCCGAACGGCGCGGTTAGGCCGCGGACCTGCAGTAGAGGACCGGCGCCGTCGTGCGCGATCGCCACCATCTCGGCGGTGATGCGAGCGGATGTGTTGGGATTGATAAGCGCGACAGTCTTCGTTGGCTGCATCGATGCCGATCCGGGCTCTGCATGATATCGTGCGCACTTTGGACCGACTGCCTGACTATGGAAAAGGGGCGAGAGCGACCCGCATGTGGGCCGCGCGCTCAGTCTGATGCACGGCAATCCCGCTCGCGGCTGGAGCGTCGACGATCTGGCGCGTGAATCCGGCACGTCGCGCGCTGCGCTCGCCAAGCGATTTGTCGAGCTCGTCGGCGAGCCGCCCATGCAGTATCTGGCCAGTTGGCGGATGCACCTCGCCCGTAGCCTGCTGCGCGAGAGCGATATTGGAATAGCTCAGCTTGCAATTCGCGTGGGCTACGAGTCCGAGGCAGCTTTCAGCCGCGCCTTCAGACGCACCGTCGGCGTACCGCCAGCCAAATGGCGCGATGCCAATGCGAGTGACAATTGAGGCGGCCGAAAGCTTGATCATTCCGGGCGCCAATGCACCGACTTTCCGGCTCACGCGGTACAGCCTCGAAGCTGCTGCAGTGCACACGCACGTGTGAAATTTCATAACATCTCAGCTCTTGCCTGCGATAAAGGCGAGGCGTACCCTCCCGCTTGCCCAAACAGGATCCCGAAAATGGGACCGCTAAAAAGGGGGCATCACAGGGAGGTTTCCATCATGTCGCGTGTCTCACGCCGGCAGTTTCTGGCTACGTCCAGCGCCGGTGCACTTGCTGCAACGTCCGGCGGCCTCGCCGGCATCCTCGCTACCGGCCGCGCGCCGGCCTACGCCCAGCAGACAACGGTGCACTGGCTACGCTGGAACGACTTCGTTCCGGCGTGCGACGAGCTGCTGCGTAAGAAGCTGCTGCCCGAGGCCGAGAAGGCGCTCGGCATCAAGGTGCGCTACGAGACGGTGAACGGCAACGACCTGCAGCCGCGCATCACGTCGGGCATCCAGTCGGGCGCGGGCCCTGACCTGATCATGCTCTTCAACAACCATCCGCATCTCTACCAGGCGAGCCTCACGGACGTCAGCGACGTCGCGGCAGAAATCGCGAAGGATCAAGCGGGCTGGTACAAGCTCTGCTCGGCGAACAGCTCATCGGGCGGCAAGTTCTTCTCGATGCCGATGGCGATCATCGGCGCCATGAATGCGTATCGTAAGTCGTGGTTCGCCGAAGTCGGCTACAACGAGTTCCCGAAGACGTGGGACCAGTACCGTGACGCCGGCAAGAAGCTGAAGGCCAAGGGCTATCCGATCGGCCAGTCACTCGGGCAGTCGTTCGGCGATCCGCCGACTTTCGTCTATCCGCTGCTGTGGTCGTTCGGCGGCGCCGAGATCGACGACAAAGGCAAGGTCGTCATCAACTCGAAAGAAACCGTCGAGGCCGTCAAGTGGATGGCGGCGGCGTGGAAGGAGTCCTTCGACGAAGGCGGTCTGGCTTGGGATGACGCCTCGAACAACCGTGCGTTCCTCGCCGGCACGATCTGCTCGACGCTCAACGGCGCCTCGATCTACATCGAGTCGTCTCGCAAGCCGGAGCAGTACAAGCAGCAGGACGGCAAGCCGCTGAAGGACGACATCCTCCATGCGCCGCTGCCGGGCGGGCCGAAGGGTCAATTCGGCTTCCACACCTACACGTCGCACGTGGTGCCGAGCTACTCGAAGAATGTCAGCGCCACCAAAGATCTGCTGCGCTTCATCCACAAGCGCGAGAACTACGACCAGTGGTTCTCGACCGGCCTCGGCTTCTACACGCCGGGCACTACGGGGTGGGAAGACCACACGCTGTGGAAGAAGGATCCGGTGATGGCGCCGTTCGCGGTTGCCGGCAAACTTGGCCTCACTCCAGGTTATCCGGGCGAGCCCAACGCCAAGGCGGCCGAGGTGCTGACGAAGTACCTGATCGGCAACATGTTCGCCGGCCACATCCGCGGCCAGAAGGCCGAGGAAGCCGTTGCTGCCTGCGAGGCACAGCTCAAGGCTATCTACGGGACTTGAGACGGCCCGAAAAGCGGCTGGCCGGGGCGCATTGCGTCCCGGCAGCCCACGGCGATTCAGGGCGGCGGACGCGGTCTGCCGCTGGCGTTCACGATGTCCAGTGAAAGAACCCTGCGCCCATGGCTGTTGTTGCCTCCTCGTCCCCGGTCGATCGCATAGTTGTCGCCAAGCCGAAGTGGCGACCGCTCGAGAGCGAGCGCAACCTCGCCTGGCTGCTGCTGCTGCCGACGATGGTGCTGCTCGGCCTGTTCATCGCGTATCCGTTCATGCGCGGGCTGATGCTGTCCGTGACCAACACCCGCGTCGGCGTCCCCGGAGAGTTTGTCGGACTCGACAACTTCCGTCGGCTGGCGTCGGACCCGATCTTTCATGCGGTGGTCTGGAACACCTGCTGGTACACGCTGGTGACGACGATCTTCAAGCTGGCGCTTGGCCTGTGGCTGGCGATCCTGCTCAACCGCTCGTTCAAGTTCAAGGCGTTCACGCGCGCCTTCATCCTGCTGCCGTTCATCATCCCGACGGTGCTGTCGACGTTCGCATGGAAGTGGATGTTCGACCCGACGTTCAGTGTCCTCAACTGGATGCTGTATCAGACGGGCATGATCCGGGTCGCGATCAACTGGCTTGGCGACGGCGATCTCGCGATGCTGTCGATCATCATCGTCAACATATGGCGCGGTGTGCCGTTCTTCGCGATCAGCCTCCTCGCTGGGTTGCAGACGATCAGCCCGGATTTGAATGAAGCCGCAGCGATCGATGGCGCGCGGCCGTGGCAACGGTTCTGGTACATCACGTGGCCGCTGCTGCTGCCGGTGACGATGGTGGTGGTGCTGTTCTCGGTGATCCAGACGTTCGCCGATTTCCAGATCGTCTATGTGATGACGGGCGGCGGCCCCGCGAACGCAACGCACCTGTTCGCGACCTACGCGTATCAACTCGGCGTCGGCACGGGGCTGTTGAGCCAAGGTGCGGCGGTGTCGCTGGCGATGTTCCCGATCCTGCTGCTGATCGTGATCGCGCAGCTCCTCTATATCCGCCGCGTGGAGGTCCGCTGATGATCGAAGGTGCGATATGGCGCCGCTGGGTGTTCTTCTACATTCCGCTGTCGCTGTTCCTGATCTTCCTGCTGTTCCCGTTCTACTGGATGCTGATCACGACGTTCCGGCCGGACGGCGAGCTCTACCGGCCGTGGCGTGCAGCGAACTACACGCCCTTCTGGACATGGAATCCGACGCTCGATCACATCAAGTATCTGTTCCGGGAGACAGTGTTCGCGACGTGGCTGTGGAACACCATGTTCATCGCGATGGCGTCGACGGTGATCTCGCTGATCTGCGGCGTGTTTGCCGGCTACGCGCTGGCACGGCTGAACTTCCGCTTCGCCGGCAGCCTCGGCACCGGCATCTTCATCACGTATCTGGTGCCGCAGACGCTGCTATTCATCCCGCTATCGGAGATCATCCGCAACTACAAGCTCGGCGACACGCCATGGTCTCTGATCCTGACCTATCCGACATTCCTGATCCCATTCTGTACGTGGCTGATGATGGGTTACTTCAAGGCGGTGCCAAAGGAGTTGGAGGAGTGCGCCCGAATAGACGGCGCATCGCGATGGCAGGCGATGCTCTACATCATCATCCCCGTCGCCATTCCGGGCATCCTGTCGGCGGGCATCTTCGCGTTCACGCTGTCCTGGAACGAGTTCATCTACGCGCTCGTATTCCTGTCGAGCCCTGAGCAGAAGACCGTACCGGTCGGCGTCGTGTCGGAGCTCATACGCGGCGACGTGTTCTTCTGGGGACCGCTGATGGCGGGCGCGCTGCTCGGATCCATCCCCGTCGCGATCGCCTACTCCTTCTTCGTCGAGCACTACGTTTCGGGCCTCACGGGCTCCGTCAAAGGATAGAGAAACGATGGCTACAGTCAGTATCCGTGGGGTGCACAAGCGCTACGACGACTTCCATGCCGTCAAGGGCGTCAGCCTCGAGATCAAGGACAAGGAGTTCGTCGTCCTGGTCGGCCCGTCGGGCTGCGGCAAGACGACGACGCTGCGCATGGTCGCCGGCCTCGAGACGATCACCGAGGGAAACATCCTGATCGGCGATACGGTGGTCAACGAACTGCCGCCGATGGATCGCGACATCGCGATGGTGTTCCAGAACTACGCGCTCTATCCGCATATGAGCGTCTACGACAACATGGCGTTCGGGCTGAAGATGCGAAAGTTTGACAAGCCGGAGATCAAGCGGCGTGTCGAGCAAGCCGCCGACATCCTTGGCATAAAGGATCACCTGTACCGCAAGCCGCGCCAGCTCTCGGGCGGGCAGCGCCAGCGCGTCGCGCTCGGCCGCGCGATCGTGCGCAACCCGCAGGTGTTCCTGTTCGACGAGCCGCTGTCGAACCTCGATGCCAAGTTGCGCGTGCAGATGCGCGTGGAACTCAAGAAGCTGCACCAGCGGCTCGGCACGACGGCGGTCTACGTCACCCACGATCAGGTCGAGGCGATGACTCTCGGCGACCGCGTCGTCGTCATGAAGGACGGGCTGATCCAGCAGGTCGGCGAGCCGCTCGAGCTTTACAATAATCCGGCCAACAAATACGTCGGCGGCTTCATCGGTTCGCCGGCGATGAACTTCGCCGACGTGACGATCGCGCAGAATGGCAGCGGCCTCGTCGCAACCAACAGCGCCATGAGCATCGCGGTGCCGGAGCATCTGGCGGCACCGCTGGGGAGTCATGTAGGCCGGCCGGCGACGTTCGGCATCCGGCCTGAGGATCTGCGCATCGCCGACGGATCGGAACCGCCGCATCAGTCGTTCGAGGCGGTGATCGAGGTCGCCGAGCAGTTGGGCTCCGAGATCCTATTGGACGTCACCTGCGGTCCGAGCAGCATGGTTGCGAGCGTCGATCCGACGGTCCGCGTGAAGCCGGGCGAGAAGATCCGCTTGGCCTTCAATCCGAAGCGCGCGCATTTCTTCGACGGCAAGACCGAGATGGCGGTGCGGGGGTGAAATGAGACTTCCTTGTCGGTTGGCGTACCGACGACAGCAGCGATCTCGTCTCGCGCTCGAAGCTGGAGGATGCGGAGGGGTGCTGTGCTACCACTCCTTATTCAGCAATCCCTTGACGAACCCCTGAAGCTCTGAATGTTGATAAACTGGATCGCGCGCGAACTTCATCAGATGGTACCGCATCGCATCCGGGCAGCCGAGTGACTTCCAATCCTCGTACTCGTTCACGATCTCTAGAAGCGCAGCTCGAGCTTTCTCCTTGAACTCCGGCGGCGCGTCGCTCAGCAATTTCACTAGCTCATCCATGAATGCCTCCAATGCGGGACGTACCCAAAACGTACCCAGCAATTCCGGCAGTCAAATGTAAGGTCTTGAAATAATGGTCGGAGCGGAGAGATTCGAACTCTCGACCCCCAGTCCCCCAGACTGGTGCGCTAACCAGGCTGCGCTACGCTCCGATCTTCGGCCCCAAGGGTACCGATGACGGGGAAACGGGTACTCGACGGGCCTGACCGCGTCAAGGAACTTGCCCAAAAGAAGCCCGGCGGCCGTGCGGGGCGGTTAAGTCTCCGCCCAAACGCCCTGTCCGTTGCTCGGGTGCGCACAGCGCGGCATATCCAAATGGGCGATCGCGCTCTGGCACCGCGGCCGCAGACGCGGTAAATCGGCGGACAACGAAATTTCACGCCCAACGAGGCATCAGCGTTTGGAGGGACGACCATGGCGATGACGCTCGAGCAGGTTGCAGAGGCGATGGTGGCGCCCGGCAAGGGAATCCTCGCCGCCGATGAGAGTACCGGCACCATCAAGCGCCGCTTCGACAGCATCAAGGCCGACAATACCGAGGATAATCGTCGCGACTACCGCGAGATGCTGTTCCGCTCGACCGACGCCATGAAGACCGCGATCTCGGGTGTCATCCTGTTCGACGAGACGATCCGCCAGAAGGCGAAGGACGGCACGCCGCTCGTCAAGCTCATCACGGCCACCGGCGCGCTTCCCGGCATCAAGGTCGACGGCAGCACCAAGCCGCTGCAGTTCTGCAAGGGCGAGGTGATCACAGAGGGCCTCGACGGCCTGCCCGGTCGGGTGAAGGAGTACGTCGGTCTTGGCGCCAAGTTCGCCAAGTGGCGCGCGGTGATCGACATCGGGCAGGCCATGCCGTCCTACACCTGCATCAAGGCGAACGCTCATGCACTCGCGCGCTATGCCGCGATCTGCCTCGAGGGCGGCCTGGTCCCGATCGTCGAGCCCGAGGTGCTGATGGACGGCGCTCACGACATCGACCGCTGCGCCGAGGTGACCGAGTGGGTGCTGAAAGAGGTCTACCAGGAACTCTACTACAACCGCGTCGTGCTCGAGCAGACGATCCTCAAGCCGAACATGGTCATCGCCGGCAAGCAGTGCCATCGCCAGGCGAGCCGCGAGGAGGTGGCCGAGCAGACGATCAAGGTGCTCAAACGCTGCGTGCCGGCGGCTGTGCCAGGCATCGCATTCCTGTCCGGAGGTCAGTCCGACGAAGACGCGACCGCGCACCTGCAGCTCATGAATGCCATGGGCGGACTGCCGTGGAAGCTGTCGTTCTCGTACGGTCGTGCCTTGCAGGCTGCGGCGCTCAAGGCATGGGGTGGCAAGAGCGAGAATATCGCCGCGGGTCAACGCGCCTTCAGCCACCGGGCGAAGATGAACGGCCTCGCGGCAGCCGGAAAATGGACCCCGGCGCTGGAGAAGGCCGTCGCGTGACGATGCGGGCGGCGCCTCGCAATGGCCGCGTTGTTGGTGCTCCAATCTTTCGCCTGCCGCTGGCCCCATAGCGCGCCTGAGACGCCACTCGCCCCGTGACCATTCGATCCCGCCACACCATGGGTTTGCGCTTCCTGCTGGTACTACTGGCGCTGACGGCGATGACGCGCGCCGAAGCACAGGACGGCGGCCCGCAGAGCTGGATGACGCGCGACGAAATCGTCGAGGCATTCGTCGATCGCCAACTCTCCGGCGTCTATCCGACCGGGACGCCGTGGACCGAGCTCGTCAGGCGCGACGGGACCAGCGACTACCGCGAGGGAGCATCGCGGCGTGACGGCCGCTGGTGGATGAGAGGCGACCACTTCTGCTTCGCTTATGCGCTGCCGCAGTCCGGCGGCTGCTTCCAGGTCGTACGGGTTGGAAACAACTGCTTCGAGCTCTATGCGGTCGGCACGGGAGGTGGGGCCGAGGTTCCGCCTGCCCGCGCCCAGCGGAGCTGGAATGGCCGGATGTGGCGGGAGGATCAGCCGGCGACGTGCCAGGAGACGCCGACCACATAGCATGGCCGGCGCCGCCTCCTCACAGCCACCGCGCGACGGCGACCCGATCGATCTCGGTCGGATCGAAGACCGACCGGCTCGGCTGCGCCGGCAAGGAGCGCCGTTTGACGAACGTCAGGCATATGACGATGGCGCAGCACACCGTGTTCATGCCGTTGACTGCCGCGAGGTAGATGTCCTGCAAATTGACCGCGGCATAAAGCGCAGTCGACGCATTCGACCCGACCCAAAGCCCCCACGTAGTGTACGAAATTGCCGAAGCGCCGTTCTTGTCGGACGCAATCCTCAGGATCTGCGGCAGATACGAAAAGATGCGGAGCGTGCCAAAGGCTGTAAACGCGATGAACGTGAGCGTGGCGAATTGCATGCGCCCCTCCCGCTAGCAAAGGCGACTGACTGAACCAAATGCTCTGCTGGACATGCAAATTTGTCTTGACCACCGTTCACATAAGTGGCCATTCAACAATGTTCAGGGGGAGAACGCTGACTTTTTCGTGAGCAGCGTGAAGGCAAGTCTCAGCCGGTCAGTGCGGCTGAAAAAAGCGCACCCGATAGCGGCCATCGGTATCGGCGACGAACAGCTCCTTGAGCTGCGGATGGCGCAGCGGCGTGCCCGTGGTGTCGGGCAGGAGATTCTGCTCCGACACATAGGCGACGTACTCGGTATCCGCATTCTCGGCGAGCAGGTGATAGAACGGCTGCTCCTTCTTCGGACGGATCTCCTCGGGGATCGACTCCCACCATTCCTCGGTCGAGTTGAAGACCGGATCGACGTCGAAAATGATGCCGCGGAACGGATAGATGCGATGGCGCACGACTTGCCCCAGCCGAAACTTGGCCAGCCGGATGCCTCGGCCTTCACGCCGGGAACGAGGGGGCTTCGATGAACTCATGAGGGACGTATCGCCAATCCGATCTTGCTCTGTCAATGTCCGCGTGCGCTGCTGCCGAATGAGGCGGATCAGCACGGCGATGTCCGGACTACCCGGGCGGCGCGCGCCATCCTAGAGTGCGCCAATTCTACAGGTGAGGAAGAAAGACCAGACATGCGTCACGGTGGCAAGATCCTGATCGATCAGCTCGAGGCCCAGGGCTCGACGGCGGCATTCACGGTTCCCGGCGAGAGCTTTCTTGCCGCACTCGACGGGCTCCACGATTCCAACCGCATCAAGACGGTGATCTGCCGCCAGGAAGGCGGCGCCGCGATGATGGCGGAAGCCTGGGGCAAGGTCACGGGCGAGCCCGGAATCTGCATGGTCACCCGCGGCCCCGGCGCCGCCAATGCGATGGCCGGATTGCACGTCGCCCAGCAGGATTCGACGCCGATGATCATGTTTCTCGGCCTGCCGGGCGAGAAGCATGAGGACCGCGAGGCGTTCCAGGAGATCGAGACGAAGCAGCTTTTCTCCTCGTTCGTGAAGTGGGCCGCGGTCATTCGCTCGACGGCGCGTATCCCGGAGTACGTGAGCCACGCCTTCCACATGGCGAAGAATGGCCGGCCGGGTCCCGTCGTGCTCGGCCTGCCCGAGGACATGCTGTCGAGCATGGGCGATGCGCCGGACGCCAAGGCCGCGCGGTATGCGGCACCTGCGCCGAGCAGTCGCGATGTGGACGAGCTGATGGCCGCGCTCGCCAAGGCGAAGCGGCCGCTGATGATCATCGGCGGGCCCGGCTGGAGCCGCGACATCCAGAAGAGCGTGGAAGCCTTCGCCGAGCGCTACGACATGCCGGTCGCGGCGGCGTTCCGCTTCCAGGACTACATGGACAACCGGCATCCGAATTACGTCGGCCATGCCGGGATCGGCCTCGACGCCAAGCTCGCCAACGCGATCAAGGGTGCCGACGTGCTGATCGTGGTCGGCGCACGCCTCGGCGAGATGACCACATCGACCTATACGCTGGTCGACATCCCGAACCCGAGCCAGTTCCTCGTCCACGTGCACCCGTCGGGCAACGAGCTCGGCTCGGTCTATCGCGCTGATCTACCGATCAACGCGACAGCGGAGACGTTCGCGCGCGCGCTCGATGCACTCGGCAAGCCGACCGCGACGCCGTGGAGCGGGCTCAGGAAGGAGCTGCGCGCGACTTATGAGGACTCGCTGACGCCGCTGGCGACGCCGGGCGCGGTACAGTTCGGCGAGGTCGTACGGACCGTATCGGACATGATTCCGGAGGGAAGCATCGTCACCAACGGCGCGGGCAACTACGCCGGCTTCGTGCACAAGTACACGCAGTACAAGGGCTACAAGAGCCAGCTAGCGCCAACGTCCGGCTCCATGGGCTACGGCCTGCCCGCGGCGATCGCGGCCAAACTCGCCGACCCGACGCGGACGGTCGTGAACTACGCCGGCGACGGCTGCTTCATGATGACGGGGCAAGAGATCGCGACTGCCGTGCAGTACGGCCTCAACGTCGTGACGATCATCGCCAACAACGGCATGTACGGCACGATCCGGATGCACCAGGAGAAGCATTATCCGAACCGCGTCGTCGGCACCGAGCTCGTGAATCCGGACTTCGCGGCCTACGCCCGCGCATTCGGCGCCCATGGCGAGACCGTCGAGCGCACGTCCGACTTCAAGCCCGCGTTCCAGCGCGCGCTCGACTCCGGCAAGCCCGCGATCATCGAATGCCGCGTCGACCCGGAAGCGCTGACACCGCGCCAGACGATGAGCCAGATCCGGCAGGCGGGCGGGAAGAAGTAAACCGCACGCACCTACTAACCGCAGTCACGCTCGGCCCGTCCTGATCCAGGACGGGCCGTTTTGCTGGTCGGCAACAAGATTTTCGAGCTACGGCGACAAATTAAGAACCGATTAATTTAAATATTTCGACGTTTACCAATCCTTTTACTAACAATAGCCTAACGGCGGAGAATATCTTATTCAGTGCACTACACGAGTTCGGGCAATATCGGGGCGGAGACAAGCCCAATGGATATCAATGCCAACCTGCATTCCATGGGGCGTTACGGCCGGATCGCCCGGATCGGTGCCGTTGTCTGCCTTCTGGTCGCCTGCATAATTCTCTTGGTCTCGCTCGCAACGCCGATGAGCAGCACGACTTCGACGCTCCCGGTCTCGACCCTGATGCTCCATTCCGCCTGAACTGTCCGCCGACCAATCGCTTTCCCACCCACTGTCACGAAAACGGCCACCGCTCCTCGATAGAGCAGTGGCCGTTTGCGTTTGCCGGCGGCGTACGCGCCGACTGATCGTCAAAAACCGAGCCAAGCCTCGATGGGCCCCTTCGGCAGCGGCACCAGGAACCACTTCTCGAACATGACGAAGAAGAACAGCGGCACGGCGGCAGCTACTGCGATGGCGCGAAGCAGGCTCTCGCCCCCGACAAAGATCATGAAGAACAGGATGAACAAGGCCGATGCCGCGTAGAGGCCGATGAACTGCACGGCCGCGACGTAGCCAATCGCCGGGATCAGCACGGTGAGCACGCGCACGAAGGCTGGCCGCGAGACGAACGATTCGCTCAGCTCCTCGGCCTTGCCCATTACTGCCTTGAGCAGGATGGCAATGCTCGCGCCGCCGAGCACGACCGCGATGTAGAACGGGAAGTAGCCCGCTCGCGGTCCTTCGCCCTCGGCCCAACCGATCCCGAGCCGAATGCTGTCAGAAATGATGATCGCGCTGAGGCCGAGCAGCGCAATCGCAACAACGATTTCCAGTACCCGGTTAGAAACGAGGGAGGCCTCGTCCGCCGCGTCGTCCTGCTCGTGCATCCTGGCTCTCCTTCAAACGTGCGACCGGCGCGACCTCGTGCGGCCGCGCGGGCCGTGCGCCGGGGCAGAGAGCCCCGGCGTGCCGCTTACTTCCCCGCCGCCAGGAATCCGGCGCTCTTCATCAGGTCGTAGTGGCGCTTCTCGGCCGCCTCGACCCACTTCGCGTAGTCGTCACCGGCCATGAAGGTGTCGTTGAAGGCGCCCTTCTCCATGAACTCCTTCCAGTCCGGCGTTTCGCGCACCTTCTTGAACAGATCGACGTAGAAGGCGACCTGCTCCTTGGTCACGCCCGCCGGCATGAAGATGCCGCGCAGCATCTGGTAGCTGACGTCGACGCCAGACTCCTTGCACGTCGGGACGTCGGACCACGCCATATCCGCGGTCACCTTGGCCTTGTAGGAGCTCCGCTTGTCGTCGAAGAGGCACAGCGGCCTCAGCGAGCCAGCCCGCCACTGCGCGACGGCCTCGATCGGATTGTTGACGGTCGAGTCGATATGCTTGCCGACAAGCTGGACGGCGACGGCGCCGCCGCCGGCGAACGGGACGTAGGTGAACTTCTTGCCGCCCGTCACGCTTTCGAGCGCCACGGTGATGATCTGGTCTTCCTGCTTGGAGCCGGTACCTCCCATCTTCATCTGCTTGTCGGCGCCGGCCTTGACGGCTTCGACGTAATCCTTGGCGGTCTTGTAGTTCGACTCGCTGTTGACCCACAGCACGAACTGGTCGAGCGCCAGCATCGAGACGGGGGTCAGATCCTTCCAGTTGAACGGGACGCCGGTCGCCAGCGGCGTCGTGAACAAGTTGGAGAGCGTAATGATGAGCTGGTGTGCGTCGCCCTTGCTCTTCTTGACCTCGAGGAAGCCCTCCGCGCCGGCGCCGCCCGCCTTGTTGATGACAACCATGGGCTGCTTCATCAGATTGTGCTTGCCGACGATGCCTTGGATGAAGCGCGCCATCTGATCGGCGCCACCGCCAGTGCCGGCCGGAATGATGAAGGTTACCTGCTTGGTCGGCTCCCATGCGTGTGCCGGTGCAGCGACGCCCGCCAGCAGCGCTACACCCATGGCCGCCGCCAAGCCGAAGCGACAACTCTTTGACTTGTAACCAAGTGCCATTGCTGTTTCCTCCTTTGATTCCGCCCCGGTTTTGAGGCTTATTCGTTGGACCCGCGCCCGCCTTGACTGCGGATCTGCGGGCAGAAAGCGAGGGCGAAGCCGCCCGCGCCGTCCTCGTCAGGCGGCGGTCGCGGAACGGGGCTGCGCGAACCGTGCCCTCAGTGCGCTGGCGAGCGGCCACAGCAGCATCGCCACGCCGAGCGACATGATCGTCGCCACGAGCGGATTGGCCCAGAAGATGCTGAGCTTTCCTTGCGACAGCAGCATGCTCTGGCGGAAAGACTCCTCCGCCTTGTCGCCCAGCACGATTGCAAGCACGAGTGGGGCGAGGGGATACTGGAGCTTGTTGAAGACGTAGCCGACGACACCGAATGCGAGCATCAGCCAGACGTCAAACATCGAGTTGTTGACGGTGTAGGCGCCGATCGCGCAGATCACGAGGATCACCGGTGCGATGATCGAGAAGGGCACGCGAAGGATCGCCGCGAAGAGCGGCACGCACGTCAGCACCACGATCAGGCCGACGATGTTGCCGAGGTACATTGAGGCGATGAGGCCCCACACGAAGTCCGGCTTTTCGACGAACAGCAGCGGTCCCGGCTGCAGACCCCAGATGAGAAGGCCGCCAAGCAGGACAGCGGCCGTCGGCGAGCCGGGAATGCCGAGCGTCAGCATCGGCAGCAGCGCGCTCGTTCCTGCCGCGTGCGCCGCGGTCTCCGGCGCGACGACGCCCTCGATCTCGCCCTTGCCGAAATTGGCACCGCGCGGCGAGATGCGCTTGGCGAGGCCGTAGCTCATGAACGATGCCGGCGTGGCGCCGCCCGGCGTGATGCCCATCCAGCAGCCGATCACGCAGCTCCTGATCGAGGTCGCCCAGTAGCCGAGCAGCTTCTTCCACGTCGTCAGCACGACGCTCAGGCGAAGTTTGGCATGGGAGCCCTGGAACTTCAGTCCGCTCTCCATTGACGCGAGGATCTCGCCGATGCCAAACAGCCCGATCACGGCGATCAGGAAGTCGAAGCCGTTGAGGAGCTGATCGTAACCAAAGGTCATGCGCAGCGTACCGGTGACGCTGTCCATGCCGACGGCAGCGAGCGCGAAACCGAGCGCCATGGCCGCAAGCGTCTTCCATGGACTGCCACGGCCCATGCCGACGAAGCTCGCGAACGTCAGGAAGAAGACGGAAAAGAATTCCGCGGGTCCGAATTGCAGCGCGAAGCGCGCAATGATCGGCGCGAGGAACGTGATCACGACGACGGCCACGAAGGCGCCGACGAACGAGGACGTGAACGCCGCAGTCAGCGCCTCGTCGGCGTTACCTTTGCGCGCCATCGGATGGCCGTCGAAGGTCGTCGCGACCGACCAGGGCTCACCGGGAATGTTGAACAGGATCGACGTGATCGCACCGCCGAACAAAGCCCCCCAATAGATGCAGGAGAGCATGATGATCGCGGACGTCGGCGGCATCGTGAAGGTGAGCGGCAACAGGATCGCCACACCGTTGGCACCCCCGAGTCCCGGCAGGACACCGATGATCACCCCGAGCACGATACCTATGAACATCAGCGCGAGATTATAGGGAGTGAGCGCGATGCTGAATCCCTGCAGCAAAGAGGCAATCTCTTCCACAGTCCCTCCGCAACACCCGTAACGTTCCGCCCTGGTACAGGGAGAAGGTGCGCGGATCTCAGATCCCCATCACATATCCCTGCGCTGCCCGACGTTGCGGGCTGCCTTTTCTTACGGCCGATTAAACTCAGCCGATTGATTTCGTCCATAAGCCAATAGGCGTGGCCGATGTGGCATACCATATACCCCTTCTTGCTCGCGTGACAAGAAGCCACAACGCAGGCGCAATGAGAAGTGCAGCTCGCGTGGCGAAAAAAGGTCCGCAGAAGCGGGCGAGCAACAAGAAACACCCTTAAACAGCCTACTTCTGCTGCACGCGAATTTGGCGACGCGCGCGGGATCGTGAGCAGCGCACACGGCGCGCTGTTAGCAATTGCATCATGGGGGGCTTGAACTCTCTGCGCTGCCCCGTCTATGGTATACCAAGAACCACGCGGATCTCGCGACTCTCTCAATCGTCATCCAGGCTTGGCTTCACCAAGGTGCGCGTTTGTCAGACACTCACATCAGGATCGTTCCGATCGTCGAGAGCCTGAGCCTCAAGGCCAAGGCCTACGCCGCGCTGAAGTCGGCGATCATGCAGATGAACATCTACGATGACCACGCCGAGCTCAAGCTCGACGAGCGTGATCTCTCCGCGCGTTTCGGCGTCTCGCGGACGCCGCTCCGGGAGGCATTGGCACAGCTCGATTCCGAGGGGCTCGTGCGTATCGTGCCGCGCAAGGGGATCTTCATCGTGCGGCGCACGAAGGCCGAGATCCTCGAGATGATCACGGTGTGGGCGGCGCTCGAGAGCATGGCCGCCCGCCTCGCCACCAAGGAAGCCTCCGACGAAGAGCTCGCGAACCTGCACGATCTCGTCGACAGCTTCTCGACCGACAAGGTCGCGGCGAAGATGGGCGAGTACTCGGATGCCAACATCCGCTTCCATCAGGCCATCATCAAGCTCAGCAAGTGCGGGCTCATCGCCGAGATGACGGAAAGCCTGTTTTTCCATGTGCGCGCCATTCGCCAGCGCACGATCTTCGAGGATGATCGCGCCAAGCGTTCGATCGTCGATCATAAGGAGATCGTCGCCGCGCTCGAGGCCCGCGGCGCCGATCGCGCCGAGCGTCTGGTTCGCGAGCACACACTGAAGCTGCGCGATCACGTCGAGCGCTTCGTCAATATCGATTGAGGCCCGCCAAGGCGCTGACAAAAGTGCCGGCGAAGTCGAGCATTCATCATTTTCACGGAAGGGGAGCGAAATGTCCGCAAACGCCGAGAAGGCCGACACCACTGCAGCCGCTGGCGAGCAGGAGCTGACCGACGGTTTTCACCTCATCATCGACGCGCTCAAGCTCAACGGACTGACAACGATCTACGGTGTGCCGGGCATACCGATCACCGACTTCGGCCGCATGGCGCAGGCCGAGGGGATCCGCGTCCTCTCTTTCCGCCACGAGCAGAACGCCGGCTATGCCGCGTCGATCGCCGGATACCTGACGAAGAAACCCGGCATCTGTCTCACGGTGTCGGCGCCGGGCTTCCTCAACGGCCTGACCGCGCTCGCGCACGCGACGACGAACTGCTTCCCGATGATCCTGATCTCGGGGTCGTCGGAGCGCGAGATCGTCGACCTGCAGCAGGGCGACTACGAGGAGATGGACCAGCTCGCCATCGCCAAGCCGCTGTGCAAGGCCGCGTTCCGGGTGCTGCACGCGCAGGATATCGGAATCGGTGTCGCGCGTGCGATCCGCGCCGCCGTGTCGGGGCGCCCCGGTGGGGTCTACCTCGACCTGCCGGCGAAGCTATTCGGCCAGGTCATCAGCGCCGAGGCGGGCCGCAAGTCACTGGTGAAGGTAATCGACGCTGCACCGGCGCAGATCCCGGCGCCCGACGCGGTCAAGCGCGCGCTCGACGTGCTGAAGGCAGCCAAGAAGCCGCTCATAATACTCGGCAAGGGCGCGGCCTACGCGCAGGCGGACGACGCGATCCGCGCGCTGGTCGAAAAGAGCGGTATCCCGTTCCTGCCGATGAGCATGGCCAAGGGACTGCTGCCGGACACACATCCGCTGTGCGCCGGCGCCGCGCGCTCAACCGTGCTCGCGCAATCCGACACGGTGATGCTGATCGGCGCCCGCCTCAACTGGCTGCTGTCGCACGGCAAGGGCAAGACCTGGGGCACCGCGCCGAAGAAGTTCATCCAGATCGACATCGAGCCGAAGGAGATGGACTCGAACGTCGAGATTGCCGCGCCCGTCGTCGGTGACATCGGCTCGTGCGTCTCGGCGCTGCTCGATGGCATGGACAGCTCATGGACACAGGCCCCCGCGGACTGGACCGGCGCCGTCAAGGCGAAGCGCGAGGAGAACGTCGCCAAGATGGCGCCGCGCCTCATGAACAACAACTCGCCGATGGACTACCACGGCGCGCTCGGCGTGCTGCGGACGATCGTCAAGGAACGTCCTGACGCAATGTTCGTCAATGAAGGCGCCAACACGCTCGATCTCGCACGCGGCGTCATCGACATGTACCAGCCGAGAAAACGCATCGACGTCGGTACGTGGGGCGTGATGGGCATCGGCATGGGATACGCGATCGCCGCCGCGGTCGAGACCGGCAAGCCGGTGCTCGCGGTCGAGGGCGACAGCGCGTTCGGCTTCTCCGGCATGGAGGTCGAGACCATCGCCCGCTACAAGCTGCCGGTCTGCATCGTCATCTTCAACAACGACGGCATCTATCGCGGCACCGACGTCAACAAGGTGAGCGACGATCCGGCGACCACCGTGTTCGTCAAAGGTGCGCGCTACGACAAGATGATGGAGGCCTTCGGCGGCGTCGGCATCAACGCGACGTCACCGGATGAGCTCAAGCGCGCGGTCAACGCCGCGATGGATTCGGGCAAGCCGACACTCATCAACGCCGTCATCGATCCCGCCGCGGGCAGCGAGAGCGGTCGCATCGGCAATCTCAATCCGCAAAGCGCGTTGCAGAAGAAGAAGTGAGGCAGCAGTCATGAAAGCTCTCGAAGGCGTCAAAATCCTCGACTTCACGCACGTCCAGTCTGGACCGACGTGCACGCAGCTCCTCGCCTGGTTCGGCGCGGACGTGATCAAGGTCGAGCGCCCCGGCGTCGGCGACATCACGCGCGGCCAGCTCCAGGATGTGCCGAAGGTGGACAGCCTCTATTTCACGATGCTGAACCACAACAAGCGCTCGATTACGCTCGACACCAAGAACAAGACCGGCAAGGAAGTTCTCGAGCGGCTGATCAAGACCTGCGACGTGCTGGTCGAAAATTTCGGCCCCGGCGTGCTCGACCGCATGGGCTTCCCGTGGGAAACGATCCACAAGCTCAATCCGCGCATGATCGTCGCGTCGATCAAGGGCTTCGGCCCCGGTCCCTACGAGGATTGCAAGGTCTACGAGAACGTCGCGCAGTGCACTGGCGGCGCGGCTTCGACTACGGGCTTCCGCGATGGCCTGCCGCTCGTCACCGGCGCGCAGATCGGCGACAGCGGCACCGGGTTGCATCTGGCGCTCGGCATTGTTACCGCGCTCTTCCAGCGCACGCACTCGGGCAAGGGCCAGCGCGTTACCTGCGCGATGCAGGACGGCGTGCTCAACCTCTGCCGCGTCAAGCTGCGCGACCAGCAGCGCCTCGCGCACGGGCCGCTCACCGAGTATAGCCAGTTCGGCGAGGGCGTACCTTTCGGCGCCGCAGTACCGCGCGCCGGCAACGATTCCGGCGGCGGCCAGCCCGGCCGGATCCTCAAGTGCAAGGGTTGGGAAAGCGATCCCGACGCCTACATCTACTTCATCACCCAGGCGCCGGTGTGGGAGAAGATCTGCGACGTGATCGGCGAGCCCGGCTGGAAGACCGATCCGGATTTCGCGACGCCGAAGGCGCGCCTGCCGCGCCTCAACCAGATCTTCGCGCGCATCGAGTCGTGGACGTCGACCAAGACCAAATTCGAGGCCATGGACATCCTCAACGAGTTCGATATCCCGTGCGGGCCGATCCTTTCGATGAAGGAGCTCGCCGAGGATCAGTCGCTCCGCGCGACCGGCACCGTGGTCGAGGTTGATCATCCGACGCGCGGCAAGTATCTGTCGGTGGGCAATCCGATCAAGCTCTCCGATTCGCCGGCCGATGTGAAGCGGTCGCCGCTGCTCGGCGAGCATACCGATGAGATCCTGCAGAACGTGCTCGGCTACTCGACCGAGGAGGTCGCGGCGATCAAGGCGTCGGGCGCGACGGAACCGCCGATGAAGAAGGCAGCCGCGGAATAGCATTCAACGATCATCCGGAACTCTTGCAGCCAGGAACGGCGCCGGGACCAGGGAGAAACAACAACCGATGCGTATAGTGGTCCATGGCCAGGAGGCCTTCGGAAAAGCGGTGCTCGAGCGTCTGCTCGAGCGCGGCGAGAACGTTGTCGCGGTGTGCTGTGCGCCCGACAAGGCGGGCCGGCCGGAGGATCCCCTCAAGGTGTTCGCCACCGAGAAGGGACTTCCGGTCCATCAGCCGAAGAGCTGGAAGACACCGGAAGCGCTCGAGCTGATGAAGTCATTCAACGCGGACGTCTGCCTCATGGCCTACGTCCTGCTCTTCATCCCGCAGCCGGTGCTCGACGCGCCGCGCCTCGGCACCTTCCAGTATCATCCCTCACTGCTGCCGGCGCATCGCGGCCCGTCGTCGATCAATTGGCCGATCGCGATGGGCAAGACGCGCACCGGTCTCACCATCTTCTGGCCGGACGAAGGTCTCGACGAGGGTCCGATCCTAATCCAGAAATCGGTCGAGATCGGCCCGGACGAGACGCTCGGCGACGTCTACTTCAAGAAGCTTTTCCCGATGGGCGTCGACGCGATGATGGAGGGCCTCGACCTCGTCAAGGCGGGCGCCGTGCTCAAGCACAAGCAGAACCTGGACCATGGCTCCTACGAGAGCTGGTTCAAGAAGGATATTGCCGAGCTCGATTGGTCGAAGCCGGTCGCGGACGTCTACAACGTCATCCGCGCCGCCAACCCGGCCCCGGGCGCCTGGACGACGCTCAAGGGGGCCAAGCTCGACATCTATGATGCCGCGCGCGCAGAGGGCAAAGGCAAGCCGGGTGAAGTCCTGTCCATCACCGATGCAGGCATCACCATCGCCGGCAACGGCGGCGCGATCCTGGCGAAGCGCGTCAAGGCGCCCGACACCAAGAAGATCGGCGCGGCCGAGTGGGCGAAGGCCGTCGGCCTCGCTGTCGGCGACATCTGCGCAGCGCCGCAGCCGAAGGCGCCCGCCTGATTTCACAGCGCGCCGACGGACGCGGCAGAGACTCGCGTCCGTTTGCATGGCGACACAAGACAGACGCGGCTCAGGTCACAGAGTTCGGCCCGAACGCACGCCCGAAACGCCCATTCGCTGGAGACCACCATGGCCGTCAGATCCGACATCGAGATTGCACGTGAAGCCAAAAAGAAGCCGATCCAGGAGATCGGCTCGAAACTCGGCATTCCTACCGAGCACCTGCTCCCCTTCGGTCACGACAAGGCGAAGATTTCGGAAGCCTTCATCAAGTCGCTGGAGAGCCGCAAGGACGGGAAGCTGATCCTCGTCACCGCGATCAACCCGACGCCGGCCGGCGAAGGCAAGACGACGACGACCGTCGGCCTCGGCGACGGCATCAACGCGATCGGCAAGAAGGCCGCGATCTGCCTGCGCGAGCCCTCGCTCGGCCCCTGCTTCGGCATGAAGGGCGGCGCCGCCGGCGGTGGCTACTCCCAGGTCGTGCCGATGGAGGACATCAACCTCCACTTCACCGGCGACTTCCATGCCATCACGTCGGCGCACAACCTGCTGTCGGCGATGATCGACAACCACATCTACTGGGGCAACGCGCAGAACATCGACACGCGCCGCGTCGTCTGGCGCCGCGTCATGGATATGAACGACCGCGCACTGCGCGAGATCGTGTGCTCGCTCGGCGGTGTCGCCAACGGCTTCCCGCGCGAGGCCGGCTTCGACATCACGGTTGCATCGGAAGTGATGGCGATCCTGTGCCTCGCCACCGATCTCGCCGACCTCGAGAAGCGCCTCGGTGACGTTATCGTCGCCTACCGCCGCGACCGCACGCCCGTCTATGCGCGCGACATCAAGGCCAACGGCGCCATGACGGTGCTGCTCGCGCAGGCCATGCAGCCAAATCTCGTGCAGACGCTCGAGAACAGCCCGGCCTTCATCCACGGCGGGCCGTTCGCCAACATCGCGCACGGCTGCAATTCCGTCGTCGCGACCAAGACGGCGCTCAAGCTCGCCGACTACGTTGTGACCGAGGCCGGCTTCGGCGCGGACCTCGGCGCCGAGAAATTCTTCGACATCAAGTGCCGCAAGGCGGGTCTCAAGCCAGCCGCCGCAGTGATCGTCGCGACGGTGCGCGCACTCAAGATGAACGGCGGCGTCAAGCGCGAGGACCTCGGCACCGAGAACGTCGAGGCGGTCAAGAAGGGCCTCGCAAACCTCGGCCGCCACATCGAAAACGTGAAGAGCTTTGGCGTGCCTGCGGTGGTCGGCATCAACCACTTCATCTCCGATACCGATGCCGAGATCGCGGCGGTCGTCGAGTTCGCCAAGTCGCAAGGCTCTGAGGCATTCCTGTGCAAGCACTGGGCTCAGGGCTCGAAGGGCATCGAGGCGATGGCGCGCCGCGTGGTGGAGCTCGCCGACGGCGGCAGCTCCAAGTTCGCGCCGCTCTATCCGGAGGAGATGGGCCTGTTCCAGAAAATCGAGACGATCGCCAAGAAGATCTATCGGGCGGGCAGCGTCTCGGCCGATAAGAGCGTGCGCGACCAGCTCAAGGCCTGGGAAGACATGGGCTACGGCAACCTCCCCGTCTGCATGGCCAAGACGCAGTACTCGTTTACGACCGATCCCAACCAGCGAGGGGCGCCTACGGATCACGTCGTGCCAATCCGCGAGGTGCGGCTTTCGGCGGGCGCGGGCTTCGTCGTCGCCATCTGCGGAGAAATCATGACAATGCCGGGCCTGCCCAAGGCGCCCTCCGCCGAGTTCATCCGATTCAACGAAATCGGCCAGATCGAGGGGCTTTTCTAGGCGTGCCGCACGTTCGCCGAGCAGCGAACGATCTCCCGTGACGCCATTCCGAGCGGCAGCGTTTTCGAGCGCTGCCGCTTTCGGCATTTTTTGGGGCATGTGCGCTGGTCGGCGCCGCCCGACCGGCACGGAAGGGCGGATTGTATACCTTGGTTCCGAATGTCTGGACAACGGCTTGCATTGACAGTCAAAAGACATCAATGTGTGGCCGCGTGGATAAGCAACAGGCACATCCGGAAACGGCCGTCGAAAAATGAGCGGCCGGGGATGGTGGGAGGTACGTTTTGGAGACGGCTGCCGCGGATGGGGCTATTCGGCCCCAGAGCAGTGAAGTGTTATCCGACCCGGCTTTGGCAAAGACCGGTAAGGCCATCCTTGAGATCGATAACCTGAGCGTCCAGTTTCGCTCGTCGCACGGCCTCGTGCGCGCGGTCGAGAACGTGAGCTATACGGTCCATCCCGGCGAGATGGTCGCAATCGTCGGCGAGTCTGGCTCGGGCAAATCGGTATCCGCCCTGACGATCATGCGCCTGCTGGCGCAAACGGCCGAGGTCACCTCCGGCACTATCCTGTTCGACGGCCGCGACCTCCTGAAGCTCAGCAACGAGGAAATGCGCCGGATCCGCGGTCATCACGTTTCGATGATCTTCCAGGAGCCGATGACGTCGCTCAATCCGGTTCTGAGGATCGGGCTTCAGATCATGGAGCCTCTGTTCATCCACTTGGAGATGACACCGGAAGAGGCAAAGGCGCGCGCCATCGAGCTGCTGACTTTGGTCGGCATCACCGATCCCGAGAGCCGGCTCGACCAGTATCCGCACCAGCTCTCCGGCGGGATGCGCCAGCGCGTGATGATCGCCATCGGTCTCGCGTGCAATCCCAAGCTGCTCATCGCCGACGAGCCCACCACCGCGCTCGACGTGACCATTCAGGCGCAGATCCTCGAGCTGATGAAGGATCTGTCGCGCCGGCTCGGCATCGCCGTCGTCATCATCACCCACAATCTCGGCATCGTCGCGCGCTACGCGGACCGCGTGAACGTCATGTATGCGGCGCGCATCGTCGAGAGCGGGACCGCGGAAGAGGTGTTCGGCAATCCGCGGCATCCGTACGCGCGCGGGCTGCTGTCGGCCGTGCCGCGGCTCGATCGTGGACGTGCCACGCGGCTGCAGACCATCGAAGGCGCGCCGCCCAACCTGCTGAAACCGCCCGCGGGATGCCGCTTCCGGCCGCGGTGCCGCTTTGCCATCGACAAGTGCGGGACGAGCCCACCGCTGGTCGAGGTTGAGCCCGGGCATCGCGCCGCCTGCCACCGGTCGATGGAGCTCGACCGGCTCGAAGCTGTCGCCGACACCCATGAGACGATCAGCGCAGCGACCAACGCCAGCGGTCTCCCGATCATGCAGCTCCAGGGCGTCACCAAGTTCTTCCCGATCGCCGGCGGCTTCCTGCAGCCGAAGAAGATCGTGCGCGCGGTCAACAAGGTCACCCTCGACATCGCGCCCGGTGAGACGCTCGGCCTCGTAGGCGAATCCGGTTGCGGAAAATCGACCCTCGGCCGTGTCGTCCTGCGGCTCGATGATCCGACCGATGGCAAGATCCTGTTCGAAGGTGCCGATCTCGCGAAGGCGGGCAGAGACGCCATGCTCGCCGTGCGCAAGAAAATGCAGGTGATCTTCCAGGATCCGTTCTCGTCGCTCAATCCGCGCATGACGGTCGGCGAGATCATCGCCGAGCCTATGCGCGTTCACCGCATCCTGCCAAAGGGCCAAATTCACGATCGCGTCGCCGAACTTCTCTCGCTCGTCGGCCTGCACGGATACATGGCGGACCGCTATCCCCACCAGCTTTCCGGCGGCCAGCGCCAGCGCGTCGGCATCGCGCGTGCCCTGTCGGTCAATCCGAAGTTCATCGTGTGCGACGAGGCGGTCTCGGCGCTCGATGTGTCGATCCAGGGCCAGGTCATCAACCTGCTCGAAGGCCTGCAGCAGAAGCTCGGCCTCAGCTATCTCTTCATCGCTCACGATCTCGCCGTCGTCCGCCACATCTCGCACAAGGTTGCGGTGATGTATCTCGGCAAGATCGTCGAATATGCTCCGGCCGACGAACTGTTCGCCAATCCGAAGCATCCCTACACGCAGGCGCTGCTTGCGGCGGCACCCATTCCCGATCCGGTCATTGAGCGCGCGCGGCCGCGACGCATCATCACCGGCGAGCTGCCGAGCCCACTGCGTCCGCCGCCCGGCTGCGTTTTCAATCCGAGATGCCCGATAGCAGTAGAAAGCTGTCGCAAGGCGATTCCCGAGCTGCGGGAAATCAAACCGGCCCATTGGGTCGCCTGCAGCGAGGTGTAGGCCGTCTGTCGGCGCACCCGGGAGAACGTAAGAGCTCCAGGCTGCAGCGGCAGGCGTCACGAGGAAGGAAGAAAGCCCCGGGAAAGGGGCTGTTGAGGAGGAGTTGCAATGAGATTCAAGTCTAGCATTTTGGCACTACCGCTGGCGGCGGCGTTTGCTGTCGGTGGATTGATCGGCGGCGCCAACGCGGAGACCCCGAAGCGCGGTGGCATCCTCAAGTTCGTCGTTCCCGACGAGCCGCCGAGCTTCGACGGCCATCGCGAGACGACATTCGCGCTGATTCATCCGATTGCACCGTTCTACAGCGTCCTGATCCGGCCCGATCCCCAGGATCCGGACAACCCCGCGAAATTCCAGTGCGACATCTGCACCGATATGCCGACGCCCACTGACGACGGCAAGCAGTACACCTTCAAGATACGCAGTGGGTTGAAGTTCCACGACGGCTCGCCGCTCACCTCGGCTGACGTGCTGGCCACATTCCAGCGCATCATCTTCCCGAAGGAAGGCATATCGAGCGCCCGCGTCGCTCAGATGGCGATGGTTGAAAGTGTCACGGCCCCTGATGCCGATACCGTCGTGTTCAAGCTGAAGCATCCGTCAGGTGCCTTCATCCCGGCACTCGCGGCACCATTCCATTTCATCTACTCGAAGGCCAAGCTGGACGCGGATCCCCGTTGGTACGAGCAGAACATTATGGGCTCAGGCCCATTCGTGTTCGACGTGCGTGAGGCCGGCGCGCGCATCACCGGTAAGCGCTACGAAAACTACCATCACAAGGGCCAGCCCTACCTCGACGGCTTCGAGGCGATCTTCGCCAAGACACAGACTCTGCGCGTCCAGGCAATACGCGGCGATCAGGCTGCCGCCGAGTTTCGTGGTCTTCCGCCACGGAGCCGTGACGATCTCGTCGCCGCACTGGGCAAGGACATCACGGTCCAGGAAAGCGATTGGAACTGCCTGCTGATCACGTCGCCCAACCACGAGCGTAAACCTTTCGACGACGCTCGCGTGCGGCGCGCGCTGACGCTGGCTGTCGATCGCTGGGGCGGCGCCGGCGCGTTGTCCAAGATCGCTATCGTGAAGACGGTCGGTGGCATCGTTTTCCCGAACCATCCGCTCGCAGCGACGAAAGAAGAGCTGCAGAAGATGGCGGGCTATTGGCCCGACATCAAGAAGTCGCGCGAGGAAGCTCGCCGACTGCTCAAGGAGGCTGGACAGGAAAACCTCAAGTTCACCCTCGCCAACCGCGCCGTCGACCAGCCGTACACGATCGTCGGCACCTGGCTGATCGACCAGTGGAAGCAGATCGGCGTCGAGGTTACCCAGAAGGCCGAGGCGACCGGACCGTTCTATGCTCAGCTTCGTTCTGGCAATTTTGACGTCGCACTCGACTTCAACTGCCAGTCTGTCGTCAATCCGCTCGCAGACACGACGAAATTCCTCGGCACCAAGGCTGGCGACCAGTATGGCCGCTACACGAACCCGAAGATCGAGGCGATTCACGACAAGATGAACAAGACCGCCGATGTCGGCGAGCAGCGCAAGCTGATGCGCGAATTCGAGCGCATCGTGCTCGACGAGGAGGCGCATAACTCGATCTCGCTGTGGTGGTACCGTATCATCCCGCACCGGTCCTACATGAAGGGCTGGAAGATCAGCTCGAGCCACTACATCAACAACCAGCTCGACGTCGTCTGGCTCGACAAGTGATCCAGGCACGCTGAACTGACGCAAACAGGGCCACGGCGGCGAGCCGTGGCCCCTTCGACAACCGATCTACTCTACGTCACCGGGGATTGCGATGCTGCGCTACGTAGTCAAGCGCCTGCTGCTGATGATTCCGACGCTGTTCGGCGCAGCGGTGCTCATCTTTCTGCTGATGCGCACGATTCCCGGCGACATCTGCTACTTGCGCCTCGCGGCCGGCGGTGGCTCAGTGGTGCAGGATGTACTCGACAACTGCCGACGTGAGCTCGGCCTCGACCAATCGAAACTCACCCAGTTCTACGTCTTCATCAAAGGTTTGGTGACGTTCGACTTCGGCAAGTCGATGTGGACCAACCGACCCATCATTGAAGAGATCGGGCTGCGCTTCGAGCTCTCACTTCAGGTCGCGATCATGGCGACCCTGACGGCGATCCTGATCGCAATCCCGCTCGGGACGCTCTCGGCGGTCAAGCAGAACACGTGGGTCGACTACTTCGTCCGCACCTTTACCATTGCGGGCATTGCCATGCCGTCCTTCTGGCTCGGCATCCTGATCATCCTGACAATCCTCGTGACCAGCAAGGCGTGGTTCGGCGTCCCATGGATGCCACCGATACGGTACGTACCGATATGGCAGGATCCCTGGTACAATCTTTCCATGCTGATCTGGCCCGCGCTTGCTACCGGCTATCGCTACTCGGCGGTCGCGACACGCATGACGCGCTCGGCCTTGCTCGAGGTGCTCCGCGAGGACTACGTCCGCACCGCACGCGCGAAGGGACTATTCGAGAAGCTCGTCATCAATCGACACGCGCTCAGGAACGCGCTGCTGCCCGTGGTGACGGTTGTCGGCATCGAGTTCGCGTTCCTCATGGGTGGCCTGGTCGTGACCGAGCAGGTCTTCAACCTCAATGGCCTCGGCAAGCTGTTCGTCGAGTCGGTCCTCAACCACGACTACGCGATGACGCAGTTCCTCGTGATGATGGTGGTTGCGATCTTCGCCTTCACGAATTTCGTCGTGGACATCTGCTATGCGTGGCTCGATCCACGCATTCGCTATACGCGCTGAGCGGGGACACACCATGGCTACCGAAACCGTCTCCCCCGGCTCGACCGTCGAGGATATTCCCCGCAAGCCGACCCTTCTTGGGACCCTTGGCTCTTTCTGTCGCGCAAATCCGCTCGGCGCCTTCGGCGGCTTCATCGTCCTCACCATGTGCGTGATGGCGATCTTCGCACCCGTCCTGACGAGCTATGATCCGACCGCCAACGACTTCGGCGCGATGCTGACTGCGCCGGACTGGGAGCACTGGCTCGGTACCGATCAGTTCGGCCGTGACCTGCTTTCGCGCATCATCTACGGCGCGCGCACCGCGCTCCTCGTCGGCTTCGTATCCTCGTTCACAGGCTGTTTCCTGGGGCTGATCCTCGGCGTGACGTCCGGGTATTTTGGCGGCCGGTTCGACCTGCTGTTCCAGCGCGTCATGGATGTCTTCATGGCGTTCCCTCTCATCATTCTGGCACTCGCCGTGGTCGCGATCTTCGGCACCGGCGTCTTCAATGTCATCCTCGCCATCACGATCCCAGTCATCCCCCGCGCCGCCCGTATTGTGCGTGCCAGCGCGCTCGCGATTCGCGAGATGCCCTACGTCGACGCCGCCCGCGCCAACGGCTTCAGTCACTCACGCATCATCTTCCGCCACATGATGCCGAATGTGATGGCGCCATTCCTGATCATTCTCACTGCGCAGGTCGGACAAGCGATCCTGATCGAGGCGTCGCTGTCCTATCTTGGCCTCGGCGTGCAGGAACCGGTCCCCGCGTGGGGGCTGATGCTGCGCGGTGGCGCGCAGGAGTATGCCGAGAGCGCACCGTGGGTCGCCATCTTCCCTGGTCTCGCGATTACGCTTGCCGTGTTCGGCTTCAACCTCTTCGGCGACGCGCTTCGCGACTGGCTCGATCCAAAGATGAAGACCTGACGGCGCTCAATCGCCGAGCGCCACGCCCTCGCGGCGTGGATCGGCGCCACCTTCGAGCCGGTCGGGGCCGCGGCGCACGACGATGTGTGTGCCCGATGTCATCTCGTCGAAGTCGATCCGATGGCCCCGCGACTTCAGTCGCAGCGCCTGCCAGAGGGTTGTGCGCCACCGCCAGGGCTGCAAGATCTCGCTATCAGAAGACATGATCACCGGCTCGAGTTCGAGCCCGGCGCCGCGGCTGCCGAAATTTGCGAGCGCGGCCGCCGATTGCGCATCCATTTCCCAGTCGATCAGCGCCACGAGCGACTTCACCACATAAAGTATGATCCGGCTGCCGCCCGGTGAGCCGAGCACAACCTTCACGTTGCCGCTCGCATCGAACACGATGGTCGGCGCCATCGAGCTGCGAGGCCGCTTCCCACCCTCCACACGATTGGCTATCGGGCGGCCCTGTGCGTCGGACGGCCGAAAAGAGAAGTCGGTGAGCTCATTGTTGAGGAGGAAACCTGCGGCCCAGATGCGTGAGCCGAATGCCGCTTCGATTGTCGTTGTCATCGACACAGCGTTGCCATCGCTGTCGATGATCGAGATGTGGCTGGTTCCCGCGGCCTCGATGGTCGCGTCATCGCCAGGTAGCGCGGCCTGCTTGCCTTCCGGATTGCCGGCGGTCACTCGCTCTGCGGCTTGTGGGAGCGCGATAAGCGCACGGCGACCTGCGAGATAACCACCTTCGAGCAATCCCTGCGGAATGCGAACAAAATCAGGATCGCCGATGAAGCGATTGCGGTCAGCGTACGCGAGCTTCTCCGCCTCAGTGATGATGTGCAGCGCTTGCGGGTTGAGCACGGCACGCGCCCCCTTGCCGAGATCGAATGGCTCGATCAGTGCCAGCGTCTGCCCGACCGCGTGCGCACCCGATGACGGCGGACCCATGCCGCACACCCGGTAGCCGCGATAGGAGACGCACACGGGCTCGCGCTCGCGCGGCTGATAGGCGGCAAGATCGGCGAGCGTCAGATCGCTGGCCGGCGTCGGCCCCGACGCCACCGCTGCGAGGATGCTTTCCGCGAGCGGGCCGTTGTGGAGTGCTCTCGCCCCCTCCCCAGCAAGAATTTCGAGTGTCGCGGCGAACTCGGGATTTCGCAGCCGGTGCCCCGGCCGCCACGCCCGGCGATCGGCATCGTAGAAGTAGTGTCGGGCCGGTGGTGAGAAGGCATCGCTGCCCATCCAATCGAGAAGGAATGACAGGCGGGGCGAAACCGGGAAGCCATCGCGAGCCAACGCCATGGCCGGCTCGAACAGTCGCGCCCAGGCGAGGCGGCCGTGCCGCTTGTGGGCCAGCTCGAGCATCGCGAGCGCTCCCGGAACGCCGACCGCCGCGCCTGAAGCGATCGCCGTCGGGAACGGAATCGGCTTGCCGTCGGCGCCCATGAAGCGGTCGGGCTTCGCTACGGCGGGCGCTGCCTCACGACCATCGTAGGTAGTGAGCTTTCTGGCTGCGGCGTCCCAATACAGCAGGAAGGCGCCGCCGCCGATGCCGGATGACTGCGGCTCGACGAGATTCAGGACAAGCTGAATGGCAACCGCCGCGTCCACTGCGTTGCCGCCCGCTCGCAGGATCTTGCGACCGACTTCGCTGGCATGGACGTTGGCTGCGGAGACCATGTGGCGGCGAGCAACGGCCAGCGCACGCGACGATTGCCCTGACGCAGCCTCCGGCGCGGCGCGCGTCGGACCGGGCGCTGGTGGTGTCTGGGCATGGGCAGTGGGGGTAAGGACAGCGCTGATTACCGTCGTCGACGCAATAGCGATGATGACGGCGATACAGCGGAGAATGGGAAAACGACGAACCATAGTTGGAAGGAGCTCCACTCGACTTCCGATAATGGAAAACACAGGTTTGCAGGCTCGCAGCGTCATCCATAGGGGTCAATGGAAATCACGAGACTTCGGCAGAATGCGCTCGTTGCGCGGATGGCCGACTCGCGTAGGCGGATCGGATGGACGGGCTGATCCGGGATTGGGTCGCAACACTTCGTCCGCACGGGCGATAGCAATTGGCATGTCGGCCTGGCCTGACTCACTGAGAAGGGCAAGCCACTCGCTTCTGTCCTCGAGGCGGGACGAGACGAGATGGATGATGTTGTCCTTCCGCTGGATGCGGCCATGCACCAGAATCAGACGGGAGGCCATGACGACACGGTGGAAACGTTCCATGGTTTTCCTCCACACGACAATATTGGCGACGCCGGTCTCGTCCTCGATTGTCATGAAGACCACTCCCTTGGCGGTGCCGGGCTGCTGGCGCACAAGGATGACACCGGCGACCGAGGCCCATTGGCCATCACGTCTCCCCCGCAGATCATGGCATGCAAGGATGCGTCGACGCGCGAGCCCCGCCCGTAGAAACGCCATCGGGTGCGCCTTCAGCGAAAGCCGCAGTGTCTGATAGTCGTTGACGACATGCTGCGAGAGCGTCATCCGCGGCAAGCTGACCGCTGGCTCAAACCCAGCTTCGCGCGTCTCGCTCCAGGCAAACAGAGGCAAGGGCGTAGCAGCCCCAAGCGCCTTGACCTCCCACAGCGCCTGACGACGATCGAGGCCTATCGATCGGAACGAGTCCGCCGCCGCCAGACGCTCGATAGTCTCAAGACGGACACCTGCTCGCATCCACAGATCCTGCACATCGACGAATCGAGCGATGGATCGCGCGGCAACGAGTTGCTCGGCCTCCTTTTCGGCCATGCCGTCGATTCGGCAGAAGCCAAGCCGCAGCGCAGGTCTGCCATCGCGACCATCCGCCTCCAGCGTGCAGTCCCAGCCCGACTGATTGATGTCGACCTCGCGCGCTTCAACGCCGTTCTCGCGCGCATCACGAACGAGCTGGGCCGGCGCATAGAAGCCCATCGGCTGGGAATTCAGCAGCGCCGCGCAAAACGCCGCCGGATGATGCCGCTTGAGCCAAGCAGAGATATAGACGAGGAGGGCGAAACTCGCTGCATGGCTTTCAGGAAAGCCGTACTCACCGAAGCCCTTGATCTGATTGAAGCAACGTTCGGCGAACTCGCGCGCGTAGCCCCGCTCGACCATTCGAGAGACCATCTTCTCCTCAAGCAGGCCAATCGTCCCCCGCCGGCGGAAGGTGGCCATCGCCTTCCTCAGCTCATTGACCTCACCATCCGTGAATTTCGCGGCGATCATGGCGATGCGCATTGCCTGCTCCTGGAAGAGCGGCACACCCATGGTCTTTCCGAGAATGTTCTTGAGCTCGTCGGGCGAACCATCTTTCGGCGCCGGGTATTCGATCTTCTCGATACCGTCGCGGCGACGCAAATAAGGATGGACCATGTCACCTTGGATCGGTCCGGGACGGACGATGGCCACCTCGATCACGAGATCATAGAACTCCTTTGGCTTGAGGCGCGGCAGCATATTCATCTGTGCCCGGCTCTCGACCTGGAAGACGCCGATCGATTCCGCCCGGCAAAGCATCTCATAAGTTTCTTTGTCGTCACGTGGTGTCGTGGCAAGTGTCAGATGCCTGCCCTCGTGCGTGGCAATCAGATCGAAAGCGCGCCGGATGCAGGTGAGCATCCCGAGCGCAAGCACATCGACCTTCATCAACCCAACAGCGGCGAGATCATCCTTGTCCCATTCGATGAAAGTTCGATCCTTCATCGCGCCGTTCCCGACCGGCACGGTCTCCACCAGGGGGCCGCGCGTGAGTATGAATCCGCCGACGTGCTGGGAGAGATGACGGGGAAATCCGATCAGCTCTTCGGTCAACTCGAGTACGCGTTGGAGGAGGAGATCGCCGGGGTCGAGCCCTGCTTCGCGCACCCTTTTCTCGGGCAACGCACCGTTGGAGCGAATGCCCCAAATCATGCCAGCCAGGGCGGCGACTGAATCCTCGTTGAGGCCCATCACCTTGCCGACCTCGCGCACGGCGGAACGGGAGCGGTATCTTATTACGGTGGCGGCAAGCCCTGCGCGATCGCGACCGTAGCGATGATAGATGTGCTGGATGACCTCCTCGCGTCGCTCGTGCTCGAAGTCCACGTCGATATCCGGCGGCTCCCTGCGATCGGCGCTGATGAAGCGCTCGAACAGCAGGTCGACCTCTGTTGGGTTGACCGCAGTTATGCCGAGACAGAAGCAGACGATCGAGTTTGCCGCCGAGCCACGCCCCTGGCAGAGAATCCCTTCGCCTCGCGCGTACCTGACGATATCGTGGACGGTCAGAAAATAAGGCGCGTACTTGAGTTCGGCGATCAGAGCCAGCTCGCGGTCGAGGTTGATGCGGACTTTATCCGGCAAGCCATCGGGAAAGATCTGGCGCGCGCCCTCTTCGACGAGATCGACGAGATGCTCGTGCGGTGTCTTACCGGGCGGCACCGGCTCTTCTGGGTACTCGTACCTGAGCTCGTCGAGATTGAATTTGCAAGCCTTGACGATGTCGATCGTGCGGGCGAGCGCCGCCTCGTGGCCGGCAAAAAGGCGCGCCATCTCCCGCGGCGATTTCAGATGGCGTTCTGCATTGGGTGCGAGGATAAGACCTGCCTCGGCGATCCGCACGCCTTCACGAATGCAGGTCAGCACATCCTGCAAGGGACGGCGGTGTGGCGTGTGATAGAGCACGTCTCCCGTGGCCACCAGCGGCAAGCCGCATCGCCGTCCCAACGCATCGAGCGCGCTGATGCGGGCGCGATCGTCGCCGCGATAGGTGTGCGTGGCGGAGAGGTAGAGCGTCGCGGCACTAAGCGTTGGCTTCAAGCGTCGCAGTGACGCCTCAAGACGCGCCCTCTCCGAAGCCTGCCGCCAGTTCCAGCCGTCGGGGGGCAGCGCGATGAGGATCTGGCCAGCCGCGGCCGTGGCCAGATCGTCGAGTGCGAGATCGCATTGCCCTTTGTCGGCGCGCCTCTGACCGAGCGAGAGTAGACGACAGAGCCGGCCATAGGCGGCACGGTCGGTCGGCAGGCAGAGCAGGCTCGGTGCATCGGTGAGATCGAGCCGGACACCAACGATGAACCTGAGGCCCGCCTGCTTGGCCGCCGTGTGCGCCCGCACGATGCCGGAAAGCGTGTTGCGATCGGTGACCGCAAGCGCCGAAAGACCAAGAAGCTTTGCCTGCGCGACAAGCTCGTGAGGATGCGAGCCGCCGCGAAGGAAGGAAAAATTGGTCGTTGCCTGCAATTCGGCATAGGCAGGCGGCTCGATGGGAGGGCTCGGGCGACGCGGCATACGAGACGGAAGGATCGAGTGCAGGGTCATGGCAGGACACCGTGCATGAACCAGCGCGGCGTGCGCTCGTGCTCGATATCCTCGAAGGTTTCGTTGTCTGGCTCTCGTACATAGAAACCGGCGCGAAACACCCAGTAGCGCGCGCCGGTCATCTCTTCTACGAGATAGTAGTCGCGCGCCCAGGCGGGGACCTGTGGGCGCACGGCACGCGGAGACAAGCTCTCCCACCAGACCGGCTCGATCCGCTCCGGTCCCTCGGCGCGCACGATCCGCCGACGCACAACGTCGCCAAGTCATTTGCATCGGTGCACCCTCGGGGACAGCGGCCAGGACGGCGATCGGCTCCGGCGGATCGAGCATGAAGGTCGGCCGGCAGCGTAGCCCGTCGAAGAACGTCCTCGGCACCGCAACGGCGGGCACAATCGCGGGTGCCGCCAGCGCCAGGCCGAGCGCTGGTCGCAGAGGCATTTTCAAGGTGGACCGAAGAGGCGCCACCAGAGCCGGGATCCGCATCTGCGCCGTCTCGGGCATATGGCGGGCACGCGGTGCCAGCCGGAGGACACGCTCAGTCCCGAGGCGACTCGACAGCCGGTCAACGAGGCGATCGACCGCTTCGCGTGCTCGCGCGCCGCCGGCCCGATCATCGAGCCTCTGCTGGCGGGCATCCAACCGCGCCACTTCGACCGCGTCCAGCGTCATAAGGTCGATACCGAAACCCGCATCGAAACCCGCGATCTTTTCGCTAAAGAGACGCCGGAGATGGCCATCGTCCCGGCAGGTTGCGCTAGTGCCGATCGTCACGTCGCCAAGCGAGCCGTCGGCGCGATAGAGCGTGAGGCGAAAGCGGCGGCCGCCGACACCGGCCCGTTCAAGGGTGCGCACGAGATCGCGGCACAACCAATCGAGAGCGGTCTCGATGCCGGCCGCGGTGACAAGTGGATCGGAGAACGGCAGACGCGAGGTGAAATCGGGAGGCTCCACGAGCGGAGCCTGCGGTTCGGCATACCGGCCCATCCCCTGATCGAGACGCCGCAGTACGGCACCGGCGAACAGTGAATCTTCCCCCGCCTTGCGTCGCAGGGTGCGGAAGCGGCGCTCGAGAGCGGCACGCGGAATGCCATAGAGTTGGCCGATGCTCCTGAGGCCAAGCCGCTCTAATAGCCTAACGGCATCGGCATCGAGCCGCAAAGCCGCCACCGGAAGCGGCGCGAGCATCCGATGCGACTTCCCTGGCGGCACGATAACGAACGGATCCGCTGCGGTCGTTGCAAACCGTGCGACTGCGTGAGCGGCACCGAAAGTGTCGCCAAGTCCGACTCGCGCGGTGAAGCCGAAACGGCTGAAACGTGCGACGAGATCGGCGAGGAGGGCGCGCTCACCCGCATCTCCGTCCCCAGCGGCGTCATGGACGCGAGCACGCCCCTTGCCGCCGGATCTTCCCACGCAACGCTTCGCCGCGCCGGCGAAGAGGTGAGAGACGCCGGTGATGTCGATCCACAATCCGTCCTCGCCATCGACGTGCCGGGCCGGGCCGTAGCGTCCGCACCAACGCGCGAGAGAGAGGAGGTCCTGCCGGTCTCTTTCCTGTTCGGCCGGTAGCGTGATCAGCGCCGGCAGCGCTGCCCGCGTATCGGCGAGACCCGCACCGACCCGGACACGCAAGGCACGCGCCGCCTCGTTGACAGCCGTGATCTCGAGCCCATGCACGCCGCTCCCCACAAGAGCCAGGGCCCGATCCGCAGGGACATGATCACGCCCGCGCTGGCGTCTCAGACGCTCGATCGGCCATGCCGGCAACCACACCGAAACGATGCGCGTCATGGTTCCACTCCACGATAGAAGACGGCTGGGCGGTATCGACGGCCGTCCCGCGACAGCGCTCAAGCGTGATCGCGAAGCGCGGCGCGCCCGGCGCGGCAGGATCGTAAGGATGTGGCGCGCTCGGACATCCGGCGATGCGCCACCGGGCGGAAGTGGCCGGCGTCACGGCCGAACGTGCGGCCGTCACCAGGAGGGCCGGCGTGCGCTGTGCCTGCGCGGCAAGGGCGAGCCGGCGAGCCGGGGTCAAGGCGACGCCGTCGAGGCAGCCGATGACGATCGCGGCGGCCCCCGAACCCAGGCACTCCTCCATCGCCCACAGGGTATCGGCCGGCGTTGCGGTTTCGATCAGCAGCAGGTCCCCCGGATCGATGCCGAGGGCCGCAAGGCCGGGCCCGTAAAGACTACCGATCTCGCGAGACATCCGCGTCGGCCAGCACCAGACCATCAGGCCCGGATGGGGCGAGCCGGCACCTCCCGCACTCAGACGGCGGGCTGCCAACAGAAGTGTAAAAGCCAAAGCAGCGGGGCTTGCGGCATAGGACTCGGGTTTGATCTCACTGAGGCCGGTGAGATCCAGTCGACAGTCCGGCAGCCAACCGTCGATCTCGGGAGCACCGAGCGTCCAATCGGCGTTCGCGGCATCGGATTTCGCTCGATCATCGATGCCGGTGGGATTGTATATCCGTTGGCGTCGCTCGAGGGCTGTCAGCTCGGCGCGCAACCGAGCCAATTCCCCCTGCCGCCCCCGCCGGGGTGGGGTATCTGGCCTCTGCGGGGACGGAGGGGCTGACGGCGGTGCGAATGAGGGGGCAACCGCACCGCCGTCAGGAATGGTACTCATACGCTTACTGGCACTCGTGTCCGTATCGCTACGAACCGTGAAGATCCGCGTGGGCAAGGGCTGGGAAGAGAGGGGGGGATGGGCCGCCTTGTCCACGGGAACGCTCTTCGCAACTGACCATGATCACCGACGACGGCCGTCGTTACTGACTTGAACTCAGGCGGCCGTTCGTTCTTTTTTTGTTCTATCAATCGCGCGCCTCGCCGTCAATAAAAAACAAGAACAAAAAGAGATCAAAGGCCGTAGTCCAGCGGTTGCACAGTGTTTTTCCATCTCTCTTTCCACACGCTTCCAGCGACCGTCCGGAACCGGATCATCCTCGAGTTGCCCTAGCCGCCGAACTCGCTACGTGGCTAGAATCCCACAGTTTCCTCCAAATGCGCGCAATCTCGCCTTCGTGATGCCTCGATTGTCCCGCGGGCAGTTGCGCCCACCCACGACCGCCGCCAGAGTGACCGCAACACCCGGATCGCAACGAGCGGCCTCGCTTCCCTGCTTGGAAGTGACTTGTCGGATGCGCGGTCGATCAATCGATCCTCGGGCTGTGGTTCTCAGAGACCTCTCGTCGAGCGGGGCGGCAACAAAACAGCTGAATGGCGCGTTGGGGCCTAGGGCGGTAAGCGACCGGTCGCGGCCGAACGCAGTCAATAGCAACGATCTGTTCAGCATAACGGGGCACCATGCGCACGACGGGAATTCTCGCCAATCACAACCCACGCACGCCGGCAACGCACCGCCGGCCCACTTCGCGACGACTCGCGCCATCCGCCCGGATGCCCGCATGACGCTCGAGGACTGACGGAACCTGCAAAAAGGCCAAACGGCCGGCGATAGAACAGCACGAACGACGACCGGAGACGCAGAATGATCGGCCACTCCTTGACCCGCAGCATGCTTACCGGCGCCGCACTGGCGCTTGCCGTCGCCACCCCGATGGCGCCGACGACCGCCAATGCCCAGGGCCTGGCATGGCTGTGGGGCGGCGGCAGCCAGGTCGGCGGCAGCGGCAAAGAGGTGATCGGCTTCGGTGCCCAGCATCGGCCGGGTCAGATCATCGTCAGCTTCGGTGATCGCAAGCTCTACTACGTGACGCGACAGGGCGAGGCGCTCGCCTACCCGATCGCCGTCCCGCGCGACCAGAGCCGCTGGCAGGGCACGCTGCAGGTTTCGTCGAAGCGCGTCGATCCGCCGTGGACCCCGACTGCGGAAATGTTGCGCGAGAACCCGAAGCTGCCGCGTCATGTGCCGGGCGGCCACCCGATGAACCCGATGGGTGCCCGCGCGCTCTATCTCGGCGCGACCATGTACCGTATCCACGGCACCGATGCTCCCTGGTCGATCGGGCAGGCCGTGTCGAAGGGTTGCATACGCATGTACAATAAGGATGTGATCGATCTCTACGATCGCATCCCGACCGGTACGCGCGTCACGGTGACCTGGAACCGCTACACGACGAGTGGGGCGCCGGTTGCCTCGAACTCGGCCCCATCCGGCAGCGGCCCAACGCAATCTGCGACGGTCTTCAACGCCTTCACCTTCCCCTGGTTCGACAGCAACGCGCAGGCTCGCCCGGTACCGACGAAGCAGCGCGCCCAGAAGCGCCGCCCGCGCAGCACCGTCGGCACAGCGCCGGCCCAGAAGAAGCAGGTCGGCACCGGCACGCCAGTGACCACGAACACAGCCGCCCCACAGCCGACCGTGACGCCTAACTGAGCCAGGGGCAGTGCTCCCGAGCGCGGTAGAGCGTGAAACTATCCGGACATTCGAGCACGGCCCGCTCTTCGGCGGGCCGTTGCGTTTAGGGCATCACGGGATGTGGCCCACGCGGCGCATCGCGCCCGCGGACACACACGCGTCAAGCATTCGTGACTCGCAATTGAAGGGGCGAAGAGCGATATGCTGCCGCATAGCGATACCGCTTGAAGCAACGGCGCATGGCATAGTCCCTACCGGCGCGGGCGCGATTGATATCCGTTCAGTCGATCATTAGGGATAATCGAGTATCGCGTTCGAACCGCGACCGGGCTGTTCCGGTGCCGCTCGACGACATTGGCTTTATTGGACCGAAGCGTCACTGGACCCAACAGATCATGCGCGCGCTATCCGATTGGTCGACCTATCTCGTTGTCGCTGCGGCGAGCGTTGGAGCCGCTATAGCCGGATCGGTGTCGAGTGCAAGCGCCGGCAAGGTGTCAGACATGCCCGCCAGCAAGATGACCGTGGTCGAACTGTTCACCAGTCAGGGCTGCTCGTCGTGCCCGACGGCCGACGCACTCTTCGAAACCTACGCGGGCCGGCCCGATCTCGTCGCGCTGACATTCCCCGTCGACTACTGGGACTATCTCGGCTGGAAGGACACCCTCGCAAGCCCGAAATTCAGCGCCCGCCAGCGCGCGTACGCTAAGGCGCGCGGCGATGGCCGCGTGTACACCCCGCAGGTCGTCGTCAACGGCCTCACCCACGTCGTCGGCTCGAACGCGCCGGACATCGACACCGCGATCGCGTTCACCAAGCCGCAGATCGACCCGGTGCGCGTCGGCGTCCGCCTGACGAGCAAGAACGAGCATCTGGTCATCAATCTCGACGGCGCAGCGGACCCCGCCAAGGCCGGCGAGGCGACCATCTGGCTGGCGCTGATCCAGCGCAAGGCCGAGGTCAAGATCAAGCGCGGCGAGAACACGGGCCGCACGGTCGTCTACCACAACGTCGTGCGCGAATGGATGCCGGTCGGCATGTGGAACGGCCAGGCGGCGACGATCAAGCTCGCCCATCATGCGGTCAAGCAATCGGGCGTCGACGGCTGCGCGATCGTCATCCAGCACGGCGACGCCGGCCAGATCATCGGCGCGGCGATGCTCGATCAATGGTGAGCGCGGGCCCGTTCGCGAACGCCTGACCGGCGATCCCCCCGCAGCCCGCATGACAGAGCGCCGAGCCGCGCCGCAACAGACGCGTTGAACCTATCCGCCGCCCGCTCTATTTTGCGGCCATGCCGAACACCCCCACACGCGCCCTCAAGATCGCGCTTGCCCAGCTCAATCCCGTCCTCGGCGATCTCGCGGGCAACATCGAGAAGCTCTTGCGCGCGCGCGGCGAGGCGGCGCGGCTCGGCGCCGACCTGCTCGTCCTGCCGGAGCTGTTCATCAGCGGCTATCCGCCGGAGGATCTGGTGCGCAAGCCGGCGTTTGCCGCCGCCTGCCGCGCCGCGGTTGAAAAGCTCGCAGTCGATCTCGGCCCCGGCCCCGCCGTGCTGGTCGGCAGCGTGTGGCCGGAGGCGGGCAAGGTCTACAATGCGGTGGCCCTACTCGACGAGGGCAAGGTCGCAGCGGTGCGGCTGAAGGTGGACCTGCCGAACTACGGCGTTTTCGACGAGAAGCGCGTGTTCGACCCGGGGCCGCTGCCGGGGCCGATCCTGTTCCGAGGCGTCAAGCTCGGCGTGCCGATCTGCGAGGACATCTGGACCGACGAGGTGGCCGAGTGCCTTGCTGAGTGCGGCGCCGAGATCTTCCTCGTCCCCAACGGATCGCCGTTCGATTGGAAAAAGAGCGACGTGCGCCTGAACATCGCCGCCGCGCGCGTCGCCGAGACCGGGCTGCCGATGGCCTATCTCAACCAGATCGGCGGCCAGGACGAACTCGTGTTCGACGGCGCCTCATTCGTGCTCAATGGCGACGCGAGTCTCGCCGTGCAGATGCCGGACTGGGAGGAGTCGCTCGTTCTCACCGAATGGGAGCGGACCGACAACGGCGGTTGGCGCTGCCTGCCGGGCACGAAGGCAGTGTTGGAGGAGGGCGACTCGGCCGGCTATCACGCGTCGGTGCTCGGCCTCCGCGACTACGTCGACAAGAACCGCTTCCCAAGCGTGGTGCTCGGCCTCTCCGGCGGCATCGACAGCGCGCTCGTCGCGGCGATGGCCGCCGATGCGCTCGGGCCGGATCGCGTGCGCACGGTGATGCTGCCCTACCGCTACACGTCGAGCGACAGCCTCACCGATGCGGAAGCATGCGCGAAGGCGCTCGGCGTGCGCTACGACACGGTGCCGATTGCGCCCGCGGTCGATGGCTTCTACGCGATGCTGGCGCCGGTGTTCGCCAACCGTCCGCCCGATACGACCGAGGAGAACGTGCAGAGCCGTGCGCGAGGCACGACGCTTATGGCGATCTCCAACAAGGACGGCTCGATGCTGCTGACGACCGGCAACAAGAGCGAGATGTCGGTCGGCTACGCCACGATCTACGGCGACATGAACGGCGGCTTCAACCCGATCAAGGATCTCTACAAGATGGAGGTCTATCGGCTATCCGAATGGCGCAATGCCAACGTGCCGCGCGGTGGCAAGGCGCCGAGCGGCGTCGTCATCCCGCCGCGCATCCTGACCAAGGCGCCGAGCGCGGAGCTGCGCGAGAACCAGACCGACCAGGACAGCCTGCCGCCCTATCCGGTGCTCGACGACATCCTGAACTGCCTCGTCGAGAACGAGATGCCGCTGCCCGAAATCATCGCGCGCGGACATGCGCCTGAAACGGTCAAGCGGATCGAACGGCTACTCTATCTAGCCGAGTACAAGCGCCGGCAGGCGGCTCCGGGCGTCAAGATCTCGAGCCGCAGCTTCGGCCGCGACCGCCGCTACCCGATCACCAATCGCTTCCGCGAGGACGTGACGGCGGCGAAAACCGAAAGCGCGCCCGCCTCGCAAGGCCAACGCACGCCGCAACTCGTCCTGCCGCGCGCGGATGGGGGCGAGGTTTCTTGAGTTTCGCGTTGAGGGCTGCGGGAAAGGGAGCCTAATCCCCTCTCCCCGTTCTTACGGGGAGAGGGGGAAGTCGCGCTTCGACCTTGACCCGTTGCCCGCTCTTTTCGACCGATCTCCTCACCCGCCAAGGGTTTGTCCATGACCGTCTCCGTCCGTTTTGCGCCGAGCCCGACCGGGCGCCTGCACATCGGTAACATCCGTACCGCCGTGCTGAACTGGCTGTTCGCACGCCGCAGCGGCGGCAGCTTCATGCTGCGCCTCGACGACACCGATCGCACGCGCTCGACCGAAGCCTTCGCGAATGCCATCCGCGAGGACCTGACGTGGCTCGGCCTCACCTGGGACCGCGACGCGCGCCAGTCCGACCGCATGGCGCGCTACGAGGAGGTGGCCACCGCGCTCAAGAAGTCCGGCCGCCTCTATCCCTGCTTCGAGACCGAGGATGAGCTCGATCGCCGCCGTGCGCGCCAGCGCGCCCGTGGCCTGCCGCCGATCTACGACCGCGCCGCGTTGAAGCTCGCGCCTGACGAGGTCGCCCGTCGCATCGCCGCCGGAGAGAAGCCGCACTGGCGGTTCTTCCTCACCAACACAGATCCCTCGCGCGGACTGGCGCCACTGCCGACGCTGGTCACGTGGCATGATGTGGTCCGCGGCGAGCAGACGGTCGACATCGGGTCGCTGTCGGACCCGGTGCTGATCCGCGCCGACGGCACGCCGCTCTACACGTTCACCAGCGTCATCGACGACATCGACTTCGCCATCACGCACATCATTCGCGGCGAGGATCACGTCACCAACTCGGCCGTGCAGATCCAGCTTTTCGAAGCGCTCAAAGCGGAGCCGCCCACTTTCGCACATCACAGCCTGCTGATCGGTGCCGACGGTCAGGCGCTGTCGAAGCGGCTCGGCGATCTGTCGGTCGAGAGCCTGCGCGCCGAGGGCCTGGAGCCGCTCGCCGTCGATTGTCACGCAGCGTTGCTCGGCACCTCGGAGGCGGTGGCGCCTTATCCGTCGCTCGACGAACTGGCTGCGCACGTCGATCTCGCGAAGCTGTCGCGCGCGCCGGGTCGCTTTGACATCGAGGAGCTGCGCGGGCTCAACGCGCGACTGCTGCACATGCTGCCCTACGAAGCCGTGGCGCCGCGTCTCGACGCAGCGGGCCTTTCGATATCCGAAGCGCTCTGGACCGCCGTGCGCGGCAACATCGGGACGCTCGGCGACGTGCGCACGTGGAGCGAGGTCGTCGAGGGGCCACTGCAGCCTCGGATCGAGGACGCCGCGTTCTGCGCCGCCGCCGCCGGGTTGCTGCCGCCCGAGCCATGGGACGGCGACACGTGGAGCGCGTGGACGACCGCAGTGCGCGAGGCCACCGGCGCCAAGGGACGGGCGTTATTTCACCCACTCCGCCTGGCGCTCACCGCGCGCGACGCGGGGCCTGAGCTCAAGGCGCTGCTACCGCTGATCGGACGCGCCCGCGCCGAGGCGCGCCTCAATGGACGGACGGCCTGAACTAAACGGCCTCAGTGCCCGAACTGCGGCTGCGGGTCTTCGACGGCGTCATCGGAGGCGGCGAGCATGTCCGCATCGCGCTTGCGCATGACGAACACCGGGACCTCGTCCGGAACGCTTCCGAGCGGCGGAACCTGCGCCGAAATCTCGTAGCCGAACCGCATCAGGAACGAGGCCGCCGCCAACGGAACCGTCGCTATGAAGGCGTCGTAGCCCGCGTGCCGTGCCTGGTTCTCGGCATAGGCGAGCAGCGCCGAGCCGATCCCCATGAAGGCGAACAGCGGGCTCACGAACAGCCCCTCGATGACGGCGATACGCTCGCGGCCGTCGAGTGGCCGCCAGCCGACCGTCCCTGCGAGTTCGCCATCGATCCAGGCGCCGCTCAATCCGCTGCGGCTGAGCTGGTCCACGTACATGGGGGCGTTGAGCCGCGCCATGAAATCATCGGTGAATTGGTGCGTGACGCGCGGTGCGACGAAGGTCCGAAACGACATGGCATGGACGTATCGCACGTCGGACCAGTCATCCACGCCGACTTGCCGGAGTCTGAGAAGGTCGTTGCGGCGGGCAGCAGGCCCGCTCGACGCGACACCATCCGAGAGCACGTGGGTACTCATGACACAATACCTGTACGCGAGACCAAGCAATCCGCCGAGACTTGACGGCGAATTGCGACAGAGTTTCTTGATTTAAGAAGGTAAACAGGCGAACGACGCCCACGCAACCAGCCCGCGAACTAAACCACCATCAACCAGCGGTTTGCAGACGAGTGATGCCAGATAACAACAGGCTACGACCTCAGAACTTAGCGCGCCGACCGTGTTATCGCCGCTGACCGGCCTCCGCGGCGCGCGGCGCGGGAGAGGCGGTATCGGCCTTGCGCTCACCACCCGGGCCGAGCTTCTTCGGGTCGTATTCGGCCTGCTTGCACGAGCAGCCCTCGACATACTGCTTGCGGTGCATGAAAGCGGTGCGCAGGCTCGTGTACGGCTTCTGCTCGGTGACCGAGACCATCTGCTCGACCGCCCCGCCAGGGTTCTGATGATAGTAGAGCTCCGCCGGTGCCGCGCACTTCGACTGGCAGACCTCGGCGTCGCGCGGGAAATAGTTGGGCAGCGTCGCGAAGCTGACCGGGAAATAGTAGCCGTCGCAGAGGCGCACGCACAGCGTCCGGTACGTCGAGTAGGGAAGGGCGCCGAACTGGTTGGTCGGCGGGCGCGCGCCCGGCCCGCTGTCCTCGTCCTGCCAGAAGTTGCTGAACGGATTGAACCCCGGCCCACTATCGCGGCGGCGGGCCTCCTGCTGGTAGGACGCGCCGCAGTTGTAGCGGGCGAGATCGCGGATGATCTCGTCCTGCATCGAGCGCTGGCCCTGGCCCATGATCTGCTGGCGCTGGACATCGAGGTCGCTCAAGCGGCGGCGCAGGTCCTCGACCCGGTTGGCCATGTCGACGCATTGGCGCGTGCGCCGGAGCGTGCGGGAGAACAGCCACGTCTCGAAGCAATCGCTGCGATCGAGCTGTGCCTGAGCGGTGCGGATATCACGGTCGAGCTGCCGCACCTCGCCCTCGATGCGGGGCAGCGCATCACGGCCCTGGTTGCCGCGCTGGCCTTCGATCACCAGACGCTGCTCGAGCTGGAGACAGATATTGTTGCTCGCCGACGGACCCTGCAATTCCGGCTGCCGCCCATCGGGATAGCGCGGATTGGGCGCCCACTGGGACGGCGGCTGAGGCCCGCGATACGTCGGATCACGTAGCGGCTCCTGCGGGCGCGGCGGCGGCCGACGCTCCTCGTTGGACCACGGCCACCAGCCGCTTTGCGCCGAGGCTGACGGCACAATTTCGCCGCCGGGCAGCGCGAACGCGCCGATGACCGCCGCGACGGCTATCCCGCCTGCGATCACACCTGCACCAATTCTGCGCCAAAGTGGCATTCAACGTCCTGAGACGGCTTCGGAAACCTGTTGCAGCGCGCAACGACTCGGGCGTTGCGCTTGTCCCGACATGATGATGATGGTGAACTAGACCGTCAATGCGGAGCAAATGCGGCATCTTCCGCTGTGGACAGTGCCCGATCGAACCACTAACGGCCTGCCGCGGCCTCGTTTCTCGTCCGAATGACCCAGGGAGCTACTAGATGGATCGCGCTCGCATTCAGTCTGCCGTCGCCACGCTTGCCGCCGCGCGCAAGGAAGGGCGCGTGATCGACGCGCTGCCGGAGGGGTGCCGGCCGCAGTCGATCGAGGAGGGCTATGCGATTCAGGATGCCTTTCGGGCGGCGTGGCCGGATCGCGTGGCGGGCTGGAAGATCGGCGCCACCGCACCACCGACGATGGACCGCTTCGGCGTCAAGGAGCCAATGTACGGCCCGTTCTTCGCGCGCGATGCCCATCAGAGCCCAGCCCGGGTGCCAGCGCCTACCCGGCACGCCATGGCTATCGAGAGCGAGTTCGCCTACCGCCTCGGCCGCGACCTGCCCGCACGGGCCAACGCATATACGCGCGGGGAGATCCTCGACGCGATCGACGCGATCATCCCGGCATTCGAGATCGTCGGCACGCGGTACGCGGCGGTGCCGTTCCACGATGTCGGCTCGGTTGTCGCGGACTGCATGCTCAACGCCGCGATGGTGCTCGGCACGCCGATCACCGACTGGCGTAACCTAGACATTCCCAGCCATCCGGTGAGCCTCATGATCGATGGCGCGCCGGCCGGCAAGGGCAGCGGTGCAGATCCGCTCGGCGATCCGCGCAACGTGCTCGACTGGGTCGTCAACAAGCTCAGCGCCGCCGGCATCGATCTCAAGAAAGGGGACATCCTGTCGACCGGGACGTGCACGGGGATGCTGCCGTTCAAGATCGGCCAGACCGCGGTCGCGGATTTTGGCGCACTCGGCAAGATCGAGCTTTGTTTCACGTGAACTGGGCCAGCGCCATGCGGTGACGGCATGTACACGCGTGTGGCTAGAGCAACGGACTTTAAATTCACCACAGCTCACGGCGAGGTGAAGAGTGAATTTAAACTCCTAAGTTGCTCTATAACAATATGATTTCTAAAGCGTCTTGGGACCTTGAATGCGACGTTGCGATCAGCTCAGGCGTGGGTCGCATTCGAGGTCCGACGCTTTAGGGTCATTCCTCCGCCGCTGGCCGCCGTGATACCGCTTTTCGAAGGACAATCGATGCCGGGCCGCCGTGCAAACGGGCCCGCGCGGGAAGGGAAACGAGGAACGCCAGGCATGACCGACAAGCTGAGGGGCGCAGATATCGTTGCGCGCACGCTGGAGACGCTCGGGACGCGAAAGGTCTTCACCCTCTCCGGCAACCACATCATGTCGATCTTCGACGCGGCGCTGGAGACCAAGCTGGAGCTGATCCATGTCCGTCACGAGGCGGCGACGGTGCACATGGCCGATGCCTGGGGCCGCCTGACCGGCGAGCCCGGCGTCGCAATGGTGACCGGCGGGCCGGGGCACGCGAATGCGGTCGGCGCGCTCTATTCGGCGCTCGCCAACGAGTCGCCGATGGTGCTGCTGTCGGGCCATGCGGCGACCGATGAGCTCGGTCGCGGCGGCTTCCAGGAGATCGCGCAGGCCGAGCTCGCCCGCCCGGTATGCAAGGCGTCATGGACCGCGACTTCGGCCGAGATGCTCGGCGAGGAGGTAGCGGAGGCGTTTCGGATCGCGCAATCGGGACGGCCTGGACCCGTGCACCTCAGCCTGCCTTCGGATCTGCTCGATGAGGAGGTGGTGGCGGCAGATGCGCCCATGCCGCGGCTGGGATCGATCGGGATCGTGATCGCCGCGCTGCCCGACGTCCTCGCAGACGCGACGCTCGACGCCATCGCCAAGGCGCGGGCCCCGCTCATCATCGCCGCACCGCATCTTTCGGGACCGCACGGGCGTCCACTGCTCGCCGCGCTCGAGAACGCCGTGCAGGCGCCGGTGGTTCTCATGGAGAGCCCGCGCGGCATCAACGACGCGACACTCGGCGCTTTCTCGGCGCTGCTCAAGGCGACCGACCTGATCGTGCTCGTCGGCAAGCCGCTCGACTTCACGCTGAAGTGGGCGCAGCCGCCCGTCGTATCTGCGAGCTGCCGCGTGATCAGCATCGACCCCGAGCCGGATTTGTTGGCGCGGGCGCAAGGTGAGCTGGAGGAACGGTTTGCTTTCGGCGCGCTCGCGGATGCCAAGGCAGCGGTGCAGAAACTGACCTCGCGGGCGGCGCAGCGGGAGGTGCGTTCGCCGGCGTGGCTCGGTGAGGCGCGCCGCTACCTCGACCACCGTCCGGCGGAATGGTCGGCGCTGAAGGGGAAGAATGGCCGACTTCACGCGCACGAGGTTTTCACCGCACTCAAGCCGATCGTGGAGCGCGATCCGAATACGATCCTGATCTGCGACGGTGGCGAGTACGCGCAATGGGCACAGAGCCTGATCGCGCCGCCGCGCCGCATCGTCAATGGCGTTGCCGGTGCCATCGGGGCAGGCTTGCCCTTCGCCGCTGCGGCCCGCTGCTGGGAGGCCAAGGCGCCCGTGATCGCGATCGTCGGCGATGGCACCTTCGGCTTCCACATGGCCGAGTTCGACACGGCGGTGCGCCACAACCTGCCGTTCGTCGCGATCGTCGGCAACGATGCCTGCTGGAATGCCGAAAGCCAGATCCAGCGCCGCGACTACGGCGCCCAGCGGATGCACGGCTGCGCGCTGCTGCCGACGCGGTACGATCAGGTTGTCGCCGCGCTCGGCGGACACGGCGAGATGGTCGACGACGTGGCGAAGCTGCCTGGCGCCATCGAGCGCGCCATTGCCTCCGGCAAACCGGCGTGCGTCAACGTGATGATCGAGTCGATCGCGTCGCCTGTCATACGCTAGACTTCCCCTTCTCCCCGCGTGCGAGGAGAAGGGGAGAAAATCTTATGTCCTTCACGACCCATCCCGTCATGTTCATCATCGGGCTATCGCTGATCGCGATCGGCTTCCTGATGTGGCGGCTTGCGAGCCGCTGGGACCTCAAGGGTCATGTGATCGACACGGCGCTGAAATCGGCGTGGAGCCGCCGCGTTGTCGTCAGCGACGAGCTCGCCGAGCGCTACCGGGACGTGCGCGACGCTCCGGGACACGTAAGCCGCGCCGGACGCGTCGCGGGGCACGCCGCGAAGCACTTCGCAGCCCAGGCGATGTCCGTCGCGTCGCTGGTTGCTTTCGCCTTGGGGCTCGGGCTCGCGGTGCTGGCGGTGGTGTGGAAGTAGCCGGCCTCAGGCTGCCGTCAGGCGTCCCAGCGTCGCCTCGTCGATCTCGAAGTTGGCGAACACCGCCTGGACGTCGTCGTCGTCCTCGAGCGCGGCGATCAGCTTGAGGATCGTCGCAGCGTTCTCTTCGTCGAGCTGCGTCGTGGTCACGGGCTTCCAGATCACCTTTGCCGACTGCGCCGCACCGAGCGTCTTCTCGAGCGCGGGCGCGACCGAGCTCATCGATTCGAAGGCGCAGTAAATCGTGTGCCCATCCTCGTCCGAGACCACATCGTCGGCGCCGGCCTCGATCGCCGCCTCAAGGACCGCGTCGGCGGAGCCGGCCGTCGCCGGATAGACGATCTCGCCGACCCTGCTGAAACTGTGTGAGACCGATCCGGTCGCGCCGAGATTGCCGGCGTACTTGGTAAACACCGCCCGGATGGCGCCGCCGGTGCGATTGCGATTGTCGGTGAGCGCCTCGGCGATGATCGCGACGCCGCCCGGCCCGTACCCCTCGTAGCGGATCTCGTCGTAGTTCTCCCCGTCGCTGCCGGCGGCCTTCTTGATCGCCCGCTCGACGTTGTCCTTGGGCATGTTCTCGGCGCGGGCATTCTGAATCGCCAGTCGCAGCCGGGCATTCATCTCCGGGTCGGGCAGCCCGGACTTGGCTGCAACCGTGATCTCTCGGGCAAGCTTGGCGAACAGCTTCGAGCGGGCAGCGTCCTGCTTGCCCTTGCGATGCATGATGTTCTTGAATTGGGAATGGCCAGCCATACGGTCCGTCGCGCCTTGAGAAAGCGGCGCCGCTCGGGCGCGCGCAGGCCTGCAATTTTTGAGTTTTACCAGCTCCCGACAGGGTGTCGGGGCGGGACGGCCCGCGTTGCGTCACCGTGATCGCTTGCCACAGGGCCGACGGGCCGCCTTATACGCTTCGCCTCGTGCAAAATCCACCGATTGTCGCTATATAGGCCGGGCTGGGTGCCTCGAAGAAGCAGATAAACCTTCCCGCCACGAAGCCCCCGCTCCTGCCGACCCGACCGACAATCGAGCCTGCGTGGAACCATTCCGGCGTCGAGTGCGCACATGTGCGCGCCTTGACGTCGCATGACCCGCAGTTCATTTGCCGGCCGACGGAGGGCCTCAATCTGCGGCGATGCTGGCCACCGCCCTTCTCGGAGCAAGACGTGAGCGAGACTCGAACCATCGCCAAGGCGAGTCCAAGGATGCCAGAGCCGGCCGACGCCCCGATGCGCGCGGGCCTGTTATCCGTCGTCATACCCATTCTCAACGAGGAGCGTGGTCTCTCCCGGCTCACCGACCGGCTCACCACCGCGCTCGATGCCCTCGGCCGGCCATGGGAGGTCGTCTTCGTCGATGACGGCTCGACCGACGGGACCCCCGCGATCCTAACTGCGCTCAATCTCCGCGATCCCCGCTACAAGGCCATCGTGCTGAGCCGCAACTTCGGCAAGGAGATCGCGGTCGCGGCCGGCCTGCGCTACGCCAGCGGCGCTGCCGCGGTCATCATGGACGGGGACCTTCAGCATCCGCCCGAGGCGATCGGCTCGTTCGTCAAGCTCTGGGAGCAGGGCTACGAGGTCGTCTACGGCCAGCGCTCGAGCCGCGCCACCGATACCCCCATACATCGCCTGTCGTCGCACGCATTCTACTGGGTTTTCAGTTGGATGAGCCACACGGTCCTGCCGCGCGACGCGGGCGACTTCCGCCTCGTCGACCGCAAGGTTCTCGACGTGCTCAACCGCATGGAAGAGCACGCGCGATTCAACAAAGGGCTGTTCGCTTGGGTCGGCTTCCGCTCGATCGGCGTGCCCTACGACGTCGAGGCGCGCGACACCGGCAAGTCACGCTGGCGGCCCCGCGCGCTCCTGCGCTTCGCCCTCGACGGCGTCGTGTCGTTCTCGACGGTACCGCTGCGGGTGTGGTCCTATCTCGGCCTGTTCGTGTCGGCGTTCGCATTCTTCGCCGCCCTCTACTTCATCTTCGAGACCCTCATCTACGGCACTTCCGTACCCGGATTCCCGACGCTGATCGTCTCCGTGATGTTCTTCGCCGGCGTGCAGCTCATCTCGCTCGGCGTCATCGGGGAGTACCTCGGCCGCATCTTCGAGGAGGTGAAGGGCCGGCCGCTGTTCGTCGTCGCGCGCGAGATCGGGACAGCCGACGAGAGCACGCGCAGAGAACGCCCGGACACCGCTCGACCATGAGCACCGACAAGACGGCCATGGATCCAGCTCGCAACCTGCCGCCGCTGCGGCACTGGGTCGGCTTTCTGGCGTCGGGTCTGATCGCACTATCCTGCGACGCCACCATCCTGCAGTTGGGCACCACCGTATTCGGCCTGAAACCGCTGACCGCGCGGCTTTTCGCGATAGCGATCGCCATGGTGGCGGGCTGGCTGGCGCACCGGCGATTAACCTTTTCGCTCACGACGCCGCCGACGTTCGGTGAATTCACGCGCTATTCCGCGATCGCCTGGACGACGGCCGCCATCAACTACGCCGCCTTCGCCGCGGTGCTCTACCTGTCGCCCGCCACTCATCCGTTGGTGGCGCTCGCGGCCGCGTCGATTCTCGCCACAATTTTCGCTTACATGGGAATGCGTTATGGAGCTTTCCGGGGTGGACGCTGAATATCCCGCAGGCAAATGCAGGATACGTTCCGATGAAGTGGACGCGGGAGCGAAACGGGCTGCTTGCATCTGGACGCCGGAACATGAACTATTCATAGATGGTTCAGCAGCGATGATTTTCCATGGGCTCCACTGCTCCACGAAATACAGTCGCGTCTCCGATCTGCGAATGCATTGCCTTTTGCATTTGCAGGACGGAGACTGCACGCAAACTTCGCTGATTCAACAGCCAAATAGAAAAAAAGGAACCTCGCCCAGCCTACAAACGTTAGCCAAACTGATGTGATGGCGTGAGCGCTTGGAAATGCGTCTGGAGGCGCACATATGAAGTCGAATGCGGTTAAGTCCTACGCGCTTGAGCTCGATTGGTCGGCGCAGACGATCCTGCCGATCGAGTTTCGTGGTCGGGAATTGAACCTGGAGGCTCGTGCCTATCAGGGTCATGATCCCCACAATCAAGCGTTTGTCCTGGTCCACAGGGCAAACCAGGCAAACAGTGAGCTACCCGTTGTTCGCGTGCACAGCGGATGCATAACCGGTGACATCTTCCATTCGCTGAAGTGCGACTGCTATCCGCAGTTGCAGGCGGCGCTGGAGAAGATCACGACGTCGCCGTTGGGCGTGCTGGTCTACCTGCCCTATCACGAGGGGCGCGGTATTGGCATCGTCAACAAGATCCGCGCGTACGCCCTGCAGGACCAGGGTTACGACACGGTCGATGCCAACGTCGCCGTTGGCGCGCCGATCGAAGCGCGGACCTACGACCTCGCGGCGCACATCCTGTTCGATCTCGGCATGCCCGAGATTCGACTGATGACGAACAACCCGGCGAAGGTCGATGCGTTGCGCGCGGAAGGTATCAACGTCACGGAGCGCGTGCCGGTCGTGTGCGCCCCGAACGCTCACAACGTGCGGTATCTGGAGACGAAGAAGGCCCGCATGGCGCACGCGCTCTGAGGCGGGTACCTGGGCGAGCTGCTGGACATTTCAAGCGAGGCATCGACGAACCGATGCCTCGCTATTTGTTTGATCAGCGCGATGACTCGAGCGTCTCAATGACGATGTTGGTGTTCGTGTAGACGCAGATGTCGGCGGCGATCGCCATCGCCTTGCGCGCAATCGTCTCGGCATCGAGGTCGGTATCGAGGAGTGCGCGGGCTGCGGCAAGTGCATAGTTGCCGCCCGATCCAATACCCATGACGTCCTGCTCCGGCTCGAGCACGTCGCCGGTCCCGGTCAGCACCAGCGATCGCTCTCGGTCGGCGACCAGCATCATCGCTTCGAGACGCCGCAGGAAACGATCGGTCCGCCAGTCTTTGGCGAGTTCGACGCAGGCGCGCGTCAATTGCCCCGGATACTGCTCGAGCTTCGCTTCGAGCCGCTCGAACAACGTGAAGGCGTCCGCGGTGGCGCCTGCAAACCCGCCGATGACGTCACCTTTCCCGAGCTTGCGTACCTTGCGCGCATTGGACTTGATCACCGTTGCACCGAGGCTCACCTGACCGTCGCCCGCCACGACCACTCGGCCGTTCTTGCGCAACGTCAGGATGGTCGTACCGTGCCAGATTTCCATACGGGCTCCTGCGGGGGAAGCGACTTGGGGCCGGCAGGCCCCTTTGCCGGAGGTATGGGTGTGGCGGCCGCGCAAATCAAGCGCGGCTTGAAATCACCGCCGCTAAACGCGAAATACAGAGCATCCCAGCGCTCCTCGCTGGGGTGGCGGCCGTCCAGCGGAGAGCCCATGCCTAACGACAGCTCGCCGAGATCCCGCACCCTCCCTCGCAGAGGGCCCGATGCCGGAGCGACGATCCGCAACACGACGAAGACGGTCAATATTGCGCTCCAGGGCGGCGGTGCGCACGGCGCGTTCGCCTGGGGTGTACTCGACTATCTGCTCGAGGACGGACGCCTCGACGTCTACGGCATCTCGGGCGCCAGCGCCGGCGCAATGAATGCAGTCGTCGTCGCTCACGGCATCAGCGCCGGCGGACACGACGGCGGACGCGCGGCGCTGGAGGACTTCTGGCGGCGGGTTGCGGAATCGAGCCCTTACGCGCCGATTCAGCAGCTCCAGAAAGACCTCTCGCTGGACTATCTGAGCGTCGAAAACGCGTCGGTCTTCACGCTCGTCGACATGATGACGCGCGTCTGGTCGCCCTATCAGCTCAATCCGCTGAACCTCAATCCGCTGCGCTCCATCCTCGAGGCCACGGTCGACTTCGAGCGCTTGCGCACCTGTCCGCGCACGCACCTGTTCCTGACGGCGACCAACGTACGCTCGGGCAAGGTGCGCGTGTTCAACACCGCTGACGTCTCGGCTAACGCAGTGCTCGCGTCGGCGTGCCTGCCTAACATCTTCCAGGCGGTAGAGATCGACGGCGAGGCGTACTGGGATGGCGGCTTCATGGGAAATCCCTCCATCTTCCCACTGATCTACAACACCCCCTCACGCGACGTGGTCATCGTGCACGTCAATCCGCTCGTGCGGCCGGACGTGCCGCGCACCGCCGCCGAGATCCAGAACCGGATCAACGAAATCAGCTTCAACTCCTCGCTCATGGGCGAGATGCGCGCGATCGCGTTCGTGACGCGGCTCATCGACCAGGGGAAGATCACGGACGGCACGATGAAGCGCATGCTGATGCACTCCATCGCTGCCGACGACGTGATGCAGTCCTTGAGCGTCGTGTCGAAGATGAACACGAACTGGGAGTTTCTGACGCGCCTGCGCGACATCGGCCGCGAGCGCGCCGCGATGTGGCTCGACGACTCATTCGACAAGGTCGGCGCGCAATCGACCGCAGACGTCGACGGGTACCTCTAAGGGCGTTCAGACCCTCAGGCCCGCCAGGAAGTCGTCGAGAAGCGCGTTGAGCTCGGCTGGTTGCTCGATCTGCGGGAAATGTCCCGCGTTCTCGATGATCTCGATGCGCGCGCCGGGCACGTGGCGGCGCACATCGTCCAGATACGGCGAGGCCTGTCCCTTCTTCATGGACTCGCGCTGGCCGGCCGCCGTCATGTAGGTCGTCTGGACGGCCATCAGCGGTACGCGTGTCTTCGCGAAAATCTCGTCGAACTTTTCCGCATCCCACTTGCCGATGTGGGGGAAGAGAGCGCCGGCAATCCGCTCCGGCATGGCGAGCGCGCGCTCGACGACCGGCCGCGCCACCGCGGGGTCCGCTTCAGGACGGAACATCTGCGCAAACATGGGCTCGATGAAAGCACGATAGCCGATCTCCGCGACCTTCTTCTGGCGATCCTGCCAAGCCGTACTGCCGGCCGAACCGAGGCGGCTGCCATCGACGAGAACGAGCCCCGCGACGCGCGCCGGCTCGAGGCTCATCGCGTGCATGACGATGCGGCAACCCATGCTGTGCCCGACTAGTACAGCGCGCTCGATAGCGAGCTCCGAGAGCAGCGCGGCGACGTCGCGGCCGTGCGTGTCGATGATCTGGTGCGCGTCCGTGCCGGGCGTTGTGCCGTGCCCGCCGAGATCGACCGCCACCGTCTCGAACCGGCCCCTCAGATGGGCCACCTGCCGGCTCCAGTCGCTGCGCGCGCAGCCGAAGCCGTGCACGAACATGATCGTCGGCTTGCCGCGCCCCTCGCGCGTGTGATCGAGAATTGTCATGCGAGTTCTTCCTCCCCGCGGGCGGCGGCCGCCCTGATTGGTTGTAGGTCCTGCTCTGTGTGCGAATTTTTAGGCCGTTTCGCGTCGATTTTCGGCCGTTCAGAGCTGCCTCGGTGGCAGGTCCTGAACTCACACACAGCAGTGATCCTGCCCTGGACAGCTTCGGGTTGTCGAGGCCGTGCGAATCAGCTCATTTGGCTAGAAGAATTATCAGGCGACCAATCGGGAAGGTACGCTATGAATGTCATGACGCCCGCCATGGACAAGGCACTCCTCGATATCGGTTCGATCGCAGCCGCCACCTCGGAAGCGTGCATCTCCACCCGGGTGCGCCAGCTTTCACGCATCGTGACACGCGTCTATGACGACGCGCTGCGCCCCCACAAGATCACCGCCAGCCAGTTCACTCTGCTGACCCAGCTCGCCAATCAGGACGGCATCACCGCCGCCGAGATCGGCAGCTCGCTCGACATCGAGAAATCGACACTGTCGCGCAATCTCAAGCGGCTGCTGGCGCTCGGCCACATCAAGATGGATCCGCCCGCCGGGCGGCGCGGCCGTGGCCTCCACCTGACACCCGGCGGCAAGCAGGTGATCCAGGAAGCCTTTCCGCTGTGGCAGGCCGCGCAGAAGCGCGCCATCGAGGTCATGGGGCTCGAAAGCCGCCGCACCCTCGATGATCTGCTGTCTCAGGCCGAGCGCCTAGTCGTGCCTTGAAGTTCATGCTCACTTGCTGAGCTAGCGAACGCGGCCACTCACGGTGGCCGCGTTTCTTGTTTTTGGACGTTCGCGAGAGACCGTCAGACCGGCGTCATCCCTGAGCGACGTCGATGACGATCTCGACGAGATCCTTGCCGGCAAGCTGGGCCACGCCAATGCAGGCGCGCTGTGGCGGGTTCTCGATATCCACCCACTCGTCCCAGGCGCGATCCATCTCCGGCTTCTTGCTCATGTCCGTGATGAAGACGGTCGCACGCAGGATGCGCGACTTGTTGGTTCCCGCCTCCGCCATGTTTGCATCGAGCTGGGCGAGCGTGTCCTTCGTCTGCGCGTAGAGATCGCCGGATTTATCCTTGGCCGTCGCCACCGTATAAACGATGCCGTCGTGTGCCACCGCCCGGCTGCGGGTCGGCACGGTACCTTTGTAGCGCTTGATCATGATTTGCTTCCTTGGTTTATGCGATGGCTTCCGGCGCCCGCACCATCAGGCCCGCACGTTTGCTTGGCAAGCTTTTGAACGGATCGGCAGGCCCGCATGGCTGGCCTTGGAACGCCTCAACCGCTAGTATGCAGGCATGGCTTCCGCACCGCTCAAGCGCATGACCGTCGATGAGTTCCTGGCATGGACCGAGGGCCAGCCAGGACAGCGGTTCGAACTCGTCCACGGCCAGCCGATTGCCATGTCGCCCGAGCGGGCCCGGCATGCGAACGCCAAGCACGCGGTAGCTCGCGCATTGGAGAGCGGAATAGGCCGCGCCGGGCTGCCCTGCCACGTCTTTCCCGATGGCATGACGGTTCGCGTGGACGACGAGACGGCGTTCGAGCCGGACGCGCTGGTCTACTGCGGCGCACGCCTCGACGGCGACGAGATCGAGGTGCCCAACCCGATCGTCATCGTTGAAGTGCTGTCACCGTCCACCGCGGGTGTCGATGCCAGCACCAAACTCGCCGGCTACTTCAAGGTCCCGAGCGTCCAGCACTACCTGATCGTCGACCCGGCAGCGCGCTTGATCATCCACCACACCCGCCAGGACGATACAACGATCTTGACCCGCATAGTGTCGGATGGCCGGATCGACCTCACGCCGCCGGGCGTTGCCCTCGCCCTCGCGGATGTGTTCCCCTCTCCTTGAGAAGAACGCGGGCGAGCTGTAGCTGCCGCGCTTTGCTTCCCGACAACCCTGGCGTAGCATGTCCGGACATAACAATCAGGTATGGGGAAACGCGTCATGGCCGGAACGATCGTCGAGAAGCTTGCCGAGTATGGCGTCGCCGAGCGCGCGCGCGCGTTGCCGGCCGAGGTGCGCCACCACGCCAAGCGGGCGCTGATCGACTGGTTCGCATCGCTGCTGCCCGGCTCGATCGTCGATCCGGCGCAGGCCATGATCAAGGGCCTCGGCGACGAGCTCGGCCACGGCAAGGCGTATGTCTACGGCTCCGGCAAATTCGGGCCGCTGCGTACCGCCGCGCTGATCAACGGCACCGCGTCGCACACCATCGAATTCGACGACATCTTCCGCGACGCGATCTACCACCCCGGCTGTCCGACCATCGGTGCCGCCCTCGCCGCGGCCCAGGCCAAGGGTGCCAGCGCCGCCGACCTCCTCACCGCGATCATCGTCGGCTACGAGGTCTCGACCCGCATCGGCCTCTCGGTGCAACCCTCGCACTACAAATACTGGCACACGACCGGCACCATCGGCACATTCGGCGCCGCTGCTGCTGTTGCGACTATCCTCAAGCTCAACGAGAGCCAGTTCGCGCACGCGCTCGCGACCTCGGCGACGATGGCCGCCGCACTCCAGCAGGCGTTCCGATCGGATTCGATGTCCAAGCCGCTGCACGCGGGGCACGCGGCAGAAGCCGGCGCCATGGCGGCGCTCAGCGCCGAATACGGCATGACCGGCGCCCTCGACGTGCTCGAAGGCGAGGCCGGCTTCGGTGCCGCGATGAGCACCACTGTCGACTGGTCGAAGGCGACCGAAGGCCTCGGCGCGCACTACAACATCACCAAGATGACCTTCAAGAACCACGGCTGCTGCGGCCATGCCTTTCCCGCGATCGACGGCGTGCTGCACTTGAAAGCCGCGCACGGCTTCGCGCCGGAAGCGATCAAGCGCATCCGCGTCGGCGGCTATCGCGCGACGGTCGAGGTTGCAGGCGTGCCGAAGGCCACGACGCCGTTCGAGGGCAAGTTTTCGACGCCGTTCGTCGTCGCGAGCGCGCTGGTTCACGGCAGCGTGCGCCTCAACGCGTACGATCCCGAGCGGCTCGCCGACGCGCGTGTGCAGGCGCTCTCCGACAAGGTGGAGCTCAGGATCGACGAGCAGTGCGCCGCCGATTTCCCCAAGCGCCGGTCGGCCAAGGTCGCCATCGAGCTCGCCGACGGCCGCACGCTCGAGCACTACCAGCCGACCCGCAAAGGCGATCCCGACGCGCCGCTCACCGACGCGGACGTATCGGACAAGTTCCTCGAGCTGGCGGGCCCCGTGCTCGGCGCCGATGCCGCGAAGCGCATGCTCGGCGAGCTTTGGGCTGCGGATCAGCCCAACACGCTCTATGCTGTCCCCGGAGAAGCCCTGCGCAAAGCAGGCTAGACACCAACGGGGAACGCACATGAGGCTCAAGGACAAGGTGGCGATCATCACCGGCGCCGCCGCCGGGATGGGCGCGGCGACCGCCCGCATCTTCGCACGCGAGGGCGCGCGGCTCGTGCTCACCGACATCGACGAGAAGGACGGCCCCGCCGTCGCCGCCGACATCGTGCGCGCCAACGGCGACGCGCGCTTCGTGGCGCATGACGTCGCGAAGGAGGCCGATTGGCAGCGCGTCGTCGACGCTGCACTCGCCGCCTACGGACGCATAGACATCCTAATCAACAACGCCGGCGTCAGCGGCTCGATCCCCGACAAGCTCGACCTAGATATGTGGGACCGACAGATGTCGATCAACGCACGCGGCATGTTCCTCGGCGTCCGCGCCGTCGTGCCGGTGATGCAGAAGCAGCGCCACGGCGCGATCGTGAACATTTCCTCGATCAGCGGCGTACTCGGCCAGGACTACGTCCACATGGGCTACAACGCGGCGAAGGGCGCCGTGCGCACGATGACCAAGGCTGCCGCCGCGCAGTTCGGCAAGGACGGCATCCGCGTGAACTCGGTGCATCCCGGTTTCATGCCGCCGATGCGGACGTCGAAGCTCACCGCCGATCCCGCTCTGCGCGAGAAGATGATCGCCGGCGTGCCGATGGGCCGCGCCGGCGAGATCGACGAGGTCGCCTACGCGAACCTGTTCCTCGCCTCGGATGAAGCCTCCTACATCACCGGCGTCGAGCTGATGGTCGATGGCGGGTTCACGGCGGTCTGAGGCGCGCCGATAGACGCGGGCATGGACATGGACCGCACACTCGCGTGGCGCTCCGCGACGCTGAGCGATACGGCCGAAATTGCGCGCCTCAGCAGGGCCCACCTCGGCCCCTACGCCGAGGGCGATGAAGTGTTCGCCGAACGCATCCGGTTGGCGCCTGAAGGCTGCTTTGTGCTGGCGAAGGATGGTCGCTGCGTCGGCTACTTCTTCAGCCACCCGTGGATCCGCATGAAACCGCCAGCGCTGCATCAGATGCTCGGCGCCATCCCGCCTAACGCGGACTGCTGGTACGTCCACGACGTCGCCGTTGACCAGGAAGCGCGCGGCGGCGGTGTGGTCGCAGATGTCTGCGCGCGCGTCTTCCGGACCGCCGCGGCCGCGGGCTATCGTCGCGCGATGCTCGTCGCCGTCAGCGGTGCAGGCCGCTATTGGGAAAAGCTCGGCTTCATCGACCAAACCACCGACGCGCTACGCCACAAGCTGAAGGACTACGGCGACGACGCCCAATACATGGAACGCACACTCGGCTCGAATTGACCAAGTGGTGCCTCTCGACGCCGCACCGGCATTCAACTAATCACAGTCTGAGATCGGGAGGATACCGATCTGCCCTGGGGAAATGCGCGGCGAAGCCGTGCATGGACGATTTGGCGTACTGGCGAATACGGCGGCGCGTAGGACACTTGCATCCTCCACGGCCCAAGAGCCGGCGCGCGATTGCGGGAAGCCTATCGATGCCGAGTGCGCCGTCATCCATCCGCATTCTCGTCGACGCGGACGCGTGTCCCGTCAAGGACGAGATCGTGCGCGTGGCCGAACGACACGGGCTTGCTGCGATCTTCGTCTCGAACGCTTGGATGAGGCTGCCGGAAAGTCAATTGGTGGAGCGCCGCATCGTTGCCGAGGGGCCGGACGCCGCCGACGACTGGATCGCCGACGAAATCGCGGCGACCGATATCTGCGTGACGCAGGATATTCCGCTCGCCGAACGATGCCTCAAGAAGGGCGCGCGCGCGCTCTCACCGGCTGGGCGACCGTTCAATCCGGACAACATCGGCATGGCACGGGCGATGCGTGACTTGAAGGCTCATCTCCGTGAAACCGGCAATATCGCGGGTGGCCCGCCCGCCTTCACCAAGGGCGACCGCTCACGGTTGCTGCAGGCGCTCGAGCAGGCGGTACAGGATATCCTCCGCGGTCGGTGACGGGTTTAAATCCCTCTCTCGCGCCTAGCCCGTGGCCTTCTGCTCTGCGGCCGACTGAACCCTCGACTCGGGTGTATCATTCAAGTACACGCAGATGCGAATATGACGCTTGAAATAGGCTCAGCGGCGAGCCGAGGACCAGTGACATGCCCGATAAGACGCTGGACACGCAGGGACAGAACTGCCCGCTGCCGATCCTCAGGGTGAAGAAAGAGATTACCACCGTGCCCGTTGGCGGCACGCTGGAAGTGCTCGCCTCCGATCCCGGCTCGGTCGATGATTTCGTCGCCTTCTGCAAGCAGGCCAAGCACGAGATGGTCGAGAAATCCGAGGCTGCCGGCGTCTACCGTTTCGTGATCAAACGCACCGCGTGACTCCGCGCGCTTGACGGCGCCGCGCGAACCTTGCCACCGTCAATGCTATGACCAATCTCTTCGAAGCCGCCGGCATGGAGCAGGGCGCACCGCGCCCGCTCGCGGACCGTATGCGGCCCACCACGCTCGCCGAGGTCGTCGGGCAGGCCCACATCGTCGGCCCCGAAGGCTCGCTGACCCGGATGCTGCGGGCGGGGCGTCTGCCCAACCTGATCCTGTGGGGGCCGCCCGGCGTCGGCAAGACGACGATCGCGCGGCTGCTCGCCAAGGAGACCAGCCTCGAGTTCGAGCAGCTCTCGGCGATCTTTTCCGGCGTGCAGGATCTGCGGAAAGCATTCGACCGCGCCAAGGCACGGCGCGAGCAGGGCCGCGGCACGCTCCTGTTCATCGACGAGATCCACCGCTTCAATCGCGCGCAGCAGGACGGCTTCCTGCCGCACATGGAGGACGGCACGATCACGCTCGTCGGCGCGACGACGGAGAACCCGTCGTTCGAGCTCAACGGCGCGCTCCTCTCGCGCGCGACGACGCTGGTGCTGAACCGGCTCGACGACGCCGCGATGGAGGAGCTGATCGCGCGCGTCGAGAAGGAAGCGGGCCGCAAGCTGCCGGTCGACAATGAGGCCCGCGTCGCGCTGATCGGCATGGCGGACGGCGATGGCCGCGCCTTCATCAATTTATGCGAGGAAACGCTTGCCGCGGTGGCGCCGGGCGAGAAACCGATGACGACGGCGTCGCTGGTCGCGCTCGTGCAGCGCCGCGCGCCGCTCTACGACAAGAGCCGCGACGGCCACTACAATCTGATCAGCGCGCTGCACAAGGCGGTGCGCGGCTCCGATCCCGATGCGGCGCTCTACTGGCTGTGCCGGATGCTCGACGGCGGCGAGGACCGGCTGTTTCTCGCGCGCCGCCTCGTGCGGATGGCAATCGAGGATATCGGCCTCGCCGATCCTGCGGCCGTGACGCAGGCGCTCGCTGCCAAGGATACCTACGATTTCCTCGGCAGCCCCGAGGGGGAGCTCGCGCTCGCGCAAGCGACGATCTACATGGCGACCGCGCCGAAATCGAACGCCGCTTACACTGCCTATAAGAGCGCGATGCGCGCCGCCAAGCAGAACGGTAGCCTAGCGCCGCCCAAGCACATCCTCAACGCGCCGACCAAGCTGATGTCGGAGCAGGGATATGGCAGCGGCTACGAATACGACCACGACACCGCCGAAGGCTTCTCGGGCCAGGACTATTTTCCTGACGAGATGGAACGCGAGACCTTCTACGATCCGCCGGAGCGCGGCTTCGAGCGCGAGATCAGGAAGCGCCTCGCCTATTGGCAACGCCTGCGTGACGAGAAATCCCGCGGCTGAGATGGCGTGCGCGGTGGATTGACGCGGATCAAAGCGATCGCGCGCGGGCGGCATGAGACTTCCGGCCAGGAAGCTTCTCGCGGGAAAGCCGAGCCATTGAGCGACCCGTTAACATCACACACGCCGTCACCGGGCTGCTGGCTCACCGATCCGCTGGCGCTGCTGGACGAGGATAACGCGCTGCGGCTCGACCTCTGCGATTTGCTCGAGCACATCGCCGACGGGCTTCCCGACAACGCGGCGCCGCAGCTCGCCCAGCTCGCCTTCGCGGCGATCGGGCGCGGCTGGACCAATCATGTCGCCTTCGAGGAGGAGGCGCTGTTCCCCATCCTCCGTCGCTATGGAGGCAGCGACCCCGACCTCACGGCAGGCCTCAACCAGCTCGCGGCCGAGCACGCGAGCGACGCCGGGCTCGACCAGGAGATCGTCGACGCACTGCACGGGCTCACGCGCGGTGGTCCGCCCCGCAATCCCGAGATGGTGGGCTATCTTTTGCGCGCCCACTTCGTGCCGATGCGCCGACACGTCCTGTGGGAGAACGCCTTCCTCATTCCCGCCGCGCGGCGCCTGCTGTCCGATGACGACATCACCACGCTGCGCGACTGGATACGGGCGCGGGAGCCGCATAAATGCTCGTGCGGCGGGATGTAGCCGCTAGCTCCTACACCTCGTCCTCGGCCACCGCCTCGCTCCACACATTGTAGGGCTCCGTCGCACCCTCGTTGCGGCCGCGCTCGCGCCGCACCGCACCGGCGATCGTGAAGTTGGATGGATACTCGACGGGCTCGCCGATCACCGCCTTGTGCTCCGCCGTCAGCGCGTCGATGACCTTCTGCGGCATGCGCCGGTCGATGATGATCGGCGACACGTTGGAGATATCCAAGCGCGGCTCGTGGAAGGCAGTCTCGAGGTCGAAGCCGAAATCGGCCTGCATGGCGAGAAGCTGGAACACCGCCGGCAGAATACGCCGCCCGCCGCAGCCGCCAATCGCGACCGTCGAACCTCCACCCGTCATGATCGTCGGCACGTAGTTGGCGAGCGCGCGTGCATCCGGCGCGATCGCGTTTGGACCGCCAGGCGTCGGGTCGAACCAGTTGATGCCATTATTCATCAGAATGCCGGACTTCGGCAGCACTACCTTCGACCCGAACAGCGACAGCAGCGTCTGCGTCAGAGTCACCATGTTGCCGTCGCGATCGATCACCGAGATGTGCGTCGTGCAGGTCGGCGCGGTCTTTTCGCCCGCATCGCCCATGTGCTTGAAACGGTACTTCCACGCCATCTGCATCGCCGCCGCATAGGCGAGGAACGTCTTCGCGTTTGGTTTCGACTCGGGCTTCTTGCGGCGCTTCGCGAGATCGGCGAAGGCCATCGCCAGCGTCGGGCCGCCGTTGAGCTCGGGCAGCACATGCATCGTGCGATCGAGATAGGTGAACGTGAGCGGCTCGCGCTCGATCGGCTGAACCGCGGCTAGATCATCCACCGTGAGATAGCCGCCCAACGCCTGCACGTCCTCGGCGATACCGCGCGCGATCGCGCCCTTGTAGAGCACGCCGGCGCCTTCCTCCGCGATTGCTTTCAGCGTTCGCGCGAAGGGCTCGTACTGCAGATGCAGCATCGGCCGCGGGTCCATCGCCGCGCCAACGTAGGGTGGCATTCCGTTCGGCAGGAAGCGCGCACGGGCGCCAGCATCCAACGACAGGTCCTTCATTCCGGAGCCGATCACCAGTGCCGTGTGCCAATCGACCGGCAGTCCCTTCTCGGCCATCTTCACCGCCGGCATCACGAGGTCGCGCCAGCGTTTGGTACCGAACTCCTTGTGCGCGATCGCGAGCAGCGCCGGTTGCGTCGGTGCGATCAGCGATTTGGCGCCGGTGGTATTGATGTTGCCTTTCACCATCGGCCAGCCGAACAGGTTGCCGACGTCGAACCCCTCACTCAGCTCATAGTCTGACGGCTTCAATCCCTTGGGGCTGCGCCCGCCACCGTCGAACGCGCGCACCTTGCCGGTCTTCGCCTCGTAGACGAGCATCGCGCCGACGCCACCGATGCCGTTCATCCATGGCTCCGCGACACCGATCGCGAACGACGCCGCGACGGCCGCATCGACGGCATTGCCCCCCGCCTTCAGCACCCGCGCTCCGGCTTCCGATGCCATCCGATTCTGCGTCACGACGATGCCGCCGCGCGAGCGCGCCGACGGCTTCGTGACCGTGCGCTTCAGTGAGAAATTCGGCGACAGCGCAGAGGTCGGCTTTGGCATGGAAGGTTGATCCTGTTGGAGGTTCTTGGGGTTCCGCAGAGCGGGATCGATAGCAACCGCTTACGCGGCGCCGAAGTGCGCGATGAGGGCGTCGAGCACGGCGTCCGGCTGCTCGGACATCATCATGTGTCCGCAGCCGTTGAGCGTCACGCTCGTGGATTGGGGGATCAGCCGTGCGAGTTCCGCGGCCTTGCGCGCGGGCGTCATCACGTCGCTGGCGCCGGAGACGAACAGCGTCGGGCATTGCACCTTGGCCGCCGCCTCGGCGCCGCCGGACCATGCGTTGCACGCGGCGAGATCGACCGCGAGTGCACCGTCGTGCGCGTGCCCGAGCAGCGCCCGCGAACCGCCGGTCATCCACATGCCGGGCGCCGTGTTGCCGCCGAGCTTGGCGGGCGGGCTGTGGCACCAACCGGTCATCAGGTCGTAGGCGGCAGCCGGGTTCTCGCGAGCGTCACGCAGCAGGTTCGGATGGACTGGCATCGACGAGGCAACCCCCAGCAGCGCGATCTGCGACACCTTGTCGGGAGCCTTGGCTGCAGTCTCGAGCGCTACGATGGCCCCCATCGAATGGCCAACCAGGGCCGCATGGGGCACGCCGGCCGCGGCGATGAGCTGCTCAGTAAACGTCACAAGCTCTGGGATCGATTGGTGCGGGGGGCCCGCCGAGAGGCCATGTCCGGGCAGATCGACGGCGGCCACAGACCAGCCATGCCACGCGAACCAGCGGCTCTGGAGCTGCCAGCACGTGTGGTCGAGGCCTGCGCCGTGGATGAACACCATCACCGGCCGGGCCGGATCGAACGGTCGTCCACCGGTCCCGGCGTAGACCTCGCGCCCATCGACCGTCAGCCGCATTGCCTTAACCCCTTGGTATGCACTTCCGCTTGCCGGAGCAGCGTAGCGAGTGCGGGGCGCCCAGAGCAAGCATTGTCCATCCGTCATGATGCCGCGAAACCCGGCCTTGACCCCGCCTTGCCGACAGGCTTTCTGCCGCCGGGGGAACCTCCAGACCGGTCCGGATCGCAGGGAATGCCGTCAAATCGAGTTCGCGCGTCGGAGTGGATGACTGCGCCGTCGCCGCCTGGCGCTTCGGCGGAGGGCTGGCCGGTCGCGCCGGTCGCGGCGGCATTCGTGCTTCTCTTTGCCGCCATGACCTGGAAATGGCTTTCGGGCGCGGTGACGATCCCGTGGGATGCCAAGGCGCACTTCCAGCCGCAGATCCAGTTCATTGCCCAAAGCATCGCGCGCGGCGAGTGGCCCTGGTGGAACCCATACGTGTTCTCCGGCCAACCGCAGATCGCCGACCCGCAATCGATGCTGTTCTCGCCACCGTTCGTGCTGCTGGCGCTGATCGACGGCGATCCGAGCCTGTGGGCGGTCGATGTCACCGTGCTCGCCGTCATGGCGCTCGGCGGGATCGGTGTCATCATCTACTTCCACGATCGCCGCTGGCACTGGGCAGGCGCGCTCGTCGCGGCCCTCGTCTTCACATTCGGCGCCGCGATGGCGTGGCGGCTGCAGCACTTCGGGCAGGTGCTGAGTCTCGCTTACCTGCCATGGGTCATCGTGTTCCTCGATCGCGCGATCACGCGGCCGTCGATCGTCCAAGGCGCGCTCTCCGGCCTCGTCGCCGCCTTCATCATGCTCGGCCGCGATCAGGTGGCGCTGCTTGCGATCTACCTTGTTGCGGCCTACGGGCTGTGGCTGCTCTCCCGCGACGGCACACCGCTGCGCGCGCTGCGCCGTGCGTTCTGGCCGCTCGCCGCCGGCACATTCGTCGCCATCGCGCTGATCACGCTGCCGATCCTGATGACGGTCCTGCTCGCCGCCGGATCGAACCGGCCGGAGATCTCGTTCGACGGTGCCAGTGGCGGCTCGCTTCATCCGGCGCTGCTGCTGAGCCTCGTCATGCCCGACGTATTCGGAGCCTCCGGCCGCATGGGCGAATACTGGGGGCCGCCGAGCCTCGCGTGGCCGTACATCGAGCTCTACATCGCGCAGAACGTCGGCCAGATGTACGTCGGCGCGCTGCCCCTGCTGCTCGTCGCGATGGGGCTGCTCTCAGGGCGCCTGTGGCATCCGGAGATCCGCTTCTTCACGATCGCGCTGGCGGTGACGGTGCTGTACGCGCTCGGCTCCTACACCCCGATGTTCCAGCTCATCTACGAGATCGCGCCCGGCATCGACCTCTACCGGCGGCCCGCCGACGCCGTGTTCCTGATCGGCGGGATTCTCGCGATCCTCGCCGGTTACATGACGCATCGGATGTTCGTCGCGCCCTGGATCAAGCCGAGCCCCACGACGATCGCCGCCATCGTACTGCTGCTGGCGGTCGCGGCTGCCGTCGCCATCGGCCTCGGCATCTGGCTGGATCGGCTTCCGCGCGTCTGGCTCCCGCTCGGTCTCGGCGCCGCGGTCTTCGCCGGCTCCGCCGTCGCGCTCGCGTGGGCACGCTCGCGGCTCGTCGTGCAGCCTCTGCTCGCGGCAATGACCCTCGCCGTCATCGTCGCCGCCGACCTCGGCTACAACAACGGCAACAACGGCTCGAGCGCACTGCCGCCGGCGCAGTTCGCGGCCCTTCAGCCGGGCAACCGCAACCCGACCATCGCGTGGCTGCGCGCCCGCGTGGTCGAGAACCGCAGTGCCACGCGGCGCGACCGGATCGAGCTCGCCGGCCTCGGCTTTCACTGGCCGAACGCCAGCATGACCCACCGCCTCGAGAATACGCTCGGCTACAATCCGATCCGGCTCGGCATCTATTCGCGTGCGACCGGCGCGGAAGATCACGTCGGCCTTCCTGATCAGCGGAAGTTCTCTCCGCTGATGCCGTCCTATCGCTCGCCGCTGTCGGACCTCCTCGGCTTGCGCTACATCGCCACCGGCGCGCCGATCGAGACGATTGACACCCGGCTCAAGCCCGGCGACCTACCCCTCGTCCAACGCACCGCCGAGGCGTGGATCTACGAGAACCCGAGCGCGCTTCCCCGCGTGCTGTTCGCGACGCGCAGCCTCGCCGTGGACTTCGAGGTGATGCTGGCGCTCGGCGGCTGGCCGGCGGTCGACCTGCGCTCAATGGTGCTTCTCGAAGAAGCGCTGCCCGATCCGCCACCGCGGCGACCCGGCACGGCCGCCATCGCCTACTACGCCAACACCCGCGTCGAGGTCGATGCCGACAGCCCCGACGGCGGCTTCGTCGTGCTCAACGACATCTGGCATCCCTGGTGGACAGCCGAGATCGACGGGCAGAACGTGCAGATGCTGCGGGCCAACGTGCTCTTCCGCGCCGTCGCCGTGCCGCCGGGCAAGCACCGGATCACCTTCGTCTTTGATCCCGTCGCCGGCGCCGCACGGGAGTTGTCGCTCCGCCTCTTGTCGCGTCGACCGCGCGAAGCACCGCTGGCACAATAGCCGTCAACACGCACGCACCCTTACGATCGGAACGGACTCATGAGCAGCATTACGAGCGACGAGCAGCGCATCCTCGACGAGATCGATCGCGGCTTCGACGAGGAGATCACGTTCCTGCAGGGCCTCGTCCGCTGTCCATCGGTCCGCGGCGCCGAGCACACCGTACAGGACTACGTGTTCGAGGCGCTATCCAAGCGCGGCTACGACATGGACCGCTGGCGCGTCACCGAGGACGACATCAAGGACCATCCCGGCTTTTCGCCGATCGCGGTGTCGTACGAGAACGCGTGGGTTGTCGTCGGCACGCATCGGCCGAAGACGACCGCCGGCCGCTCGCTGATCATGAACGCGCACATCGACGTCGTGCCGCCGGGCCCGACCGACATGTGGACGTATCCGCCCTACGATCCCGTGATCCGCGACGGCTGGATGTACGGCCGCGGCGCCGCCGACATGAAGGCGGGCCTCGCCTGCAACATCTACGCCCTCGATGCGATCAAGCGCGCAGGCTTCGAGCCCTCCGCGACCATCCACATCCAGTCGGTGCCCGAGGAAGAGAGCACAGGCAACGGCACGCTCGCGACCTCCGTGCGCGGCTACCGCGCCGACGCCTCCATCTGCCCCGAGCCGACCAACGGCAACATCACGCACGCCAACGTCGGCGTCGTGTGGTTCTCAGTGCGAGTCTACGGCCGGCCGGCGCACGCCCGCGAGATGCAGGCCGGCGTCAACGCGATCGATGCGACCTACAAGGTGATCGGCGCGCTGCGCGTGCTCGAGGAGCAGCTCAACGTCGAAGCGGGACAGCACGAGTTGTTCAAGGATCTTGTCCACCCGATCAACCTCAACATCGGCCAGATCGAGGGCGGCGATTGGAATTCGACGGTGCCGGCGTCGTGCACCGTCCACTGCCGCCTGTCGATGCTGCCCGGCACGCCGGCGTCGGAGCTAAAGCGCCGCATCGAGCAGACGATCACCGATTTCTCGCGCAAGACACCGGGCAGCGGCAACACACCGCCGGTCATCAAGTGGACCGGGTTCTCGTGTGAGGGTTTCGTGCTCGAGCCGGGAAGCGACGCGGAGAAGACGCTCGCCGCCGCGCACGAGGCAATCACCGGCAGCGCGCTGCAGCGGCAGGTGATGCCCGCTTATCTCGATGCGCGAGTGACGATACTCTACGACAAAATCCCGACGCTCGTGTACGGCCCGGGCGGCCGCAACATCCACAGCATCGACGAGGCGGTCGATCTCGAGTCGATCCGCCGTGCGACAAAGTCGATCGCGCTGTTCACAGCCCGCTGGTGCGGATTGGCGCCGTTGAAGCCGGCATAGAGGGTCGCCTCAAACTCCAACGCATCCCTCCCCCCTTGTGGGGGAGGTTAGGAGGGGGGATTGCAGACCATCAGCGGTTGGGATTCCCCCCACCCCTAACCCCTCCCCACAAGGGGGGAGGGGGATTCGCGTTTCAAGCTTGGTGAGCGAAGCCCCTCTACTTCCCCTTGAACTTGGGCGGGCGCTTCTCGGCGAAGGCTGCGCGGCCCTCGACCCAGTCGGCGCTGCGGTTGATCGCGTCGACCTGCGAGCGCGCGATGCCGGCGATCTCAGTCGGTCCCTTCGGCAGCGTCTCGGCGGCAAAGCGCTTCAGCATCCGCGACGGCATCGGCGCCGTGTCCGCGATGCGTCGCGCGTAGTCCATCGCTGTCGGCATGAGCTGATCGTTGGCCACGATCTTGTTGGCGTATCCGACTTCGTAGGCGCGCGCCGCGTCGATCGTGTCCCCGACTAGCAGCAGCTCCATGGCGATCTTGTGCGGGATGCGCGTGACGAGGTTCGAGATCAGCCCGCCGGAGAACGCGATCTTCACTTCAGGGTAGGAGAACTTGGCGTCCTCGGCGACGACCATGATGTCCACCATCGTGGTCAGCACCATGCCGCCGCCGATGCACCAGCCCTGCACGGCCGCCACGACCGGCTTGTCGACCGGATACCCGATCCCCGGAATGCCATGATAAAGGTGATGCGGCACCGCCTTGAGATCGGCACCGGCCGAGAACGCCTTGCCGTTTCCCGCCAGAACGGCGACCCGCGCCGCGTCGTCGGCCATGAACTGCACCCAGCGATCGTGCAGGCCATCGACCAGCTCGGCGTCGAGGCGGTTCATCCGGTCGGGCTTATTCATCGTGATGACGGCGACCATGCCCTCGCGCTTGTAGGTGACCGCGGAACTCTCGCTCATGATCTTCTCCCTGCGCGCAGGCCGGTCGTTGCAATGCCGTCCGCTTTGAATTTCGCGATCTCTTCCGCCGAGTAGCCGGCCTCGCTGAGCACGGCGTCCGTGTCCGCACCCGGCAGCACCGGGAAACGCTTCACTTCCGCGCCACCGTGCGCATAGCGAATGCCGGAAGCGAGCAGCTCCACCTCGCCATAGGGCGAGTCGATCTTCTGGAGGATCGTGCGCGACTGAAGTTGCGGGTGCTTCACCACTTCGGCGAGCGACCAGATACGCGAGCACGGCACATCGGCGGCGGTCAGCCGCTCGTCCCACGTCGCCGCGTCGGCGCTCGCAAACACCTCCTCAATGATCGCACGCAACGCGACCTCGTTCTCGATCCGCGACGGCCAGTCGACGAAGCGCGGATCCTTCGGCAGATCCGGATGGCCGATCGCTTTCGACAGCGCGACGAACTGCTTGTCGTTGTTGACCGCGAGCAGCAGGTGGCCATCCTTGACCTTGAACAGATCCGCGGTCGGCAGCCGGCTCTGCGCGCGATTGCCAGATGGACCCTGGAGATGCCCACCGACCGTGTAATCGACCACGAACGACGACATGAACGTCAGCGCCGAATCGAGCATCGCGACGTCGACAAGCTGCCCCTTGCCGGTATGCGTGCGCTGGAAAAGCGCGCTCGCGACACCGAACGCGAGGCTCATGCCGCCGATCGCATCGCACACCGCGAAGCCGGCGCGCGTCGGCCCGCTCTCCTTGGAGCCGGTGATCGACATCAGCCCGCTCATCGCCTGGATCTTGCCGTCGTAGGCGCCGGTCGTGCGCTCGGGGCCGGTTTGGCCGAAGCCGGAGACGGCGGCATAGATGATCCGCGGGTTGACCTTCGACAGCGCCTCGTAGCCGATGCCGAGCTTGTCCATGACGCCCGGACGGAAGTTCTCCATCACCACGTCGGCGGTCTCGGCGAGGCGCTTCACGATGGCGATCGCTTCGGGCTTGGTCAGGTCGAGCGCGATGTTGCGCTTATTGGCGTTGATCGCCATCCAGCCGGTGCCGAGGCCGCGCTCCGACCACTCCTTGCTCGGCGGGCCGAAGCGCATGTCGTCGCCACCGGGCCGCTCGATCTTGACGACGTCTGCGCCGAGCAGCGCGAGCTGGTAGCTGCCGAACGGCCCCGCGAACACCTGCGTGAAATCGAGGACGCGGATGCCGGTGAACGGCTGGCTCATTCCGCCGCTCCCTTGAACTTCATGTCCTCGGCAAGCTTCTCCTTGGCGATACGCTTCTGGCGATCGAACTCGGCGCGACGCTTCGCGATCTCCTCGGCCGACAAGCGATCGATATTCGAGTAGTCGAGCTTCCAGTCTGGATTGTCGCTCCAGCGGATCGGGTTCTGGACCGTCGTGCGCGGGCCTGGCGCCGTTTCAAGGACGCGCAGCGCATGCTCGAGCGTCAGCCGCTGCGATTCCTTGTCCTTCGGCTTGCCGGCCGCATTGCCGAGCGGGAAATCGCTGAATGCGAGCCGCGGCACGCCGATGAACTCGACGATATCCTTGGCGCAACCCATCACCACGGTCGGGACGCCCGCCGCTTCGAGTGCCCGCGCCGCGAGGCTGATGCTCTGGTGACAGACCGGGCAGTTTGCCGCGAGGATCGCGACGTCGGTCTTGTCCTCCAGCACGCGCTTCACGATCTCGGGACAGTCGACATCCAGCGTCGTGCGATGGCTGCGGTTGGTCGGGAACCCGTGGACGTGCGGCGTGACGCCGCCGATCAGACCGCGCTTCGCCGCATCACGCAGCGCCGGCAGCGGGAACCACGTCCCCGAGTCCTCCTGTGTCGTGTGATTGCGATCGATGCCAACATGCGAGATGCGCGTATCGTGGTCCTTCGTCGAATCGAGCGAATAGACGACGTAGAACTTGGCCGCCGAGTTGTACGGCGAGCCGGGACCCTGGTCGCCCTTGTCCGGCTGGTAGAGTGCCGCCGTCGTGATCAGCGTCACCTTGGAATCACGGAGCGGCTTCTTCAGCGGCGTGAACGGCACGTCATCGTAGTGCGCCCACTTGTACGGCGCGCCATAGCCGAGGCCGACGTAGTAGTTGCGGATGCGATCGCGGTAGCGGATCGGCTCTGAGTGGTCGGGGGCGAAGCCGAAGTCCTCGTCGGCAGGGACGCTCATCGGGCGATCTCCTCGATATCGCTGGTTTGCACGCATTGTCGCCGTTTCGGGCATCAGCGCAAGCCCGCGAGACCCGGAAGAGCGCATCCCGGCCGTCCGTTCCTGCATTGCCGCAGGTGCAATGGTCGCCCTAGTGTGATGATCGAGAAGTCCGCGACATCGTTCTGGGCTGGGGTCGCAAGCGGACTTCTCGATCTGAATCACACTAGAATCAGCAATTTTCTAGTGTCCTTCAGATCGCGAAATTCGTTCCGAGCCAGCCGCACAATAAGACGAATTTCGCGATCAGGACACTAGCGCCCCTTCCAGTTCGGCTTGCGCTTTTCGGCGAAGGCCTTGGGCCCTTCGACGGCATCGTCGCTGTTTCGATGCGCCACGTAGGCGGGATAGCGCATGTTTTTCATGCTCATCTCAAGGACCGGGTTGTCGAGCGATCTCATTACAACCTCCTTGGTCGCCCGGATGCTCATTGGCGAGCACTCGAGTATCATGTCGGCCCAGCGACGGGCTTCCTTCATCAAGTCGGCGTGCGGGACCACCGCTGTAGCGAAGCCGAGCTCGTAGGCCTCTGCCGCCGGCACGTGGCGTCCAGTCAGCATCATGCCCATCGCCTTCTTGAGCGGAATCTGGCGCGCGAGGCGCTGCATGCCGCCCGCGCCAGCTGACAAGCCCACGCGCGGCTCGGGTAGCGCGAACTTGGCCTTGTCGGACGCGATGATGATGTCGCACGCGAGCGCGATCTCGAAGCCGCCGCCCATCGCGACGCCGTTGACCGCGGCGATCAGCGGCTTGTCGAGGTCATGGCGGTTGGTGAGGCCACCGAAGCCGGATGCCGGCGACGCTGGGCGCGCGCCTGACTTGGCGCGCAACTCGGCGTGATACTTGAGGTCGTTTCCTGCGGAGAACGCCCGATCTCCCGCGCCGGTGACGATGCCGATCCACAGGTCCGGGTCGGCCGCGAAGGCATCGAAGATCGCCGCCATCTCCTGGCTGACCATTGGATGCACGGCATTCATCACCTCGGGACGGTTGATCGTCACCGTAAGGATGCGCCCGTCGACGTCGACTTTCGTGAACTCGCCGTTCTTCAGCGCGCTCATAAGCGTTCCTCCTGCTTTTCTTGTTAGACGTCGAAGAATACGGTCTCCTCGGCCCCCTGCAAATGAATGTCGAAGCGGTAGAGCGCGGACGCGGTGCCGTCGCGCTTTGCCACCAGGGTATGACGGCGGCTCTCCGGCACGCTCGCCAGCACGGCGTCGCGCGCATTGGCCGCCGCCTCGTCGGAGAAGTAGATGCGCGTGAAGGCGTGCAGCAGCATTCCGCGCGCGAAGACGATGACGTTGATGTGCGGCGCCTGCGCGCCGTCAACAGAGCCCGGCTTGATCGTGTCGAAGATGAAGCGCGATTGCGGGTCGGTGCCGGTACCCATGCGGCCGAAGCCCTTGAAACCGACGTTGGAGCCGCGCGGATCCGCAGGATGCGCGTAGCGGCCCTGCTCGTCGGCTTGCCACAGCTCGATCATGGCATCGGGCACCAGCTCGCCCTTTCCATCGAACACGCGCCCCTCGATGCGAATGCGCTGGCCCGGCGTATTCCCGTCGACCATCGTGCCATCGGCGATACTCTTGAAGTCGTAGCCGTACTGCTCGGGCGTGAGGCCGTACGCGAAATACGGGCCGACAGTCTGAGAGGGAGTCTGAAGGAGCTTCTTCATGTGATCGAGACTCACTCGGTCGGCGTCTGGTTGCGGCCGCGCAGCACGAAGTCGAACTCGTAGCCGAGCGCGAACTGGGGCTCCGTGTGATCGAGCATGAAGCGGGAGATCAGGAGCTCGCGGCTCGCTGCCGGCACGCCCTGGTAGATCGGATCGAACGCCAGCAGCGGATCGCCGGGGAAATACATCTGCGTGACGAGCCGCGTCGCGATGCTGTGGCCGAACAGCGAGAAGTGGATGTGCGCCGGCCGCCACGCGTTGTGGTGATTGCCCCAGGGATAGGCGCCGGGCTTGATTGTATAGAACTTATAGCGGCCCTCGCTGTCGGTGACGCAGCGCCCCGCGCCAAGGAAGTTGGGATCGAGCGGCGCAGGATGCTGGTCGGCGACATGGACATAACGTCCCGCCGCGTTGGCCTGCCAGATCTCGATCAGCATATTTGGTTGTGGACGCCCGTTCTCGTCGAGCACGCGGCCGGTGACGACGATGCGTTCGCCGATCGGCTCGGCGTTTTTGACGGCGTTGCGCGTCAGATCGGTGTCGAGCGCTTGCAGGGCGTCATGCCCGTAGACCGGCCCCGTAAGCTCGGATAGCGACTGGCGGATCGGAATGAGTGGCTTGCCTGGCGCACGCAGGACTGTCGATTTGTAGTCGGGATGGAGATACGGCGGCTGGCTCGCCCAATCGCGCGGCGCATAGATATCGGCCATTTGCCCGCTCCCTTGCTATTCCTCGTTCGTATTTTCTGGAATGGTATCAGGATGCCCGCTCCCGTCACAAGCTGAACGCCCGTCGCAATTTGTATCGGCTGCCTGCCTGTCAGCGGGCACCTTTGCGCGACGCCGGCGGAACCGGTTAACGTGCGGCTATTCTGCGGGTAAGCGCGAAGTCGCCGCAAGCGAGGACAACACAGGCGTGAGAAATCTCATTACAGACATCGAGGGGCTTCGCGTCGGCCATGCCCATGACACGGCGCTCGCGAGCGGCGTCACCGCCATCATCATCGACACCGAGAACGTGGCGTCGGTCGTTACCCGCGGTGGCGCGCCCGGCTCGCGCGACACGACGCTGCTCGAACCCGAGATGACCGCTCAGGGCGTCGACGCGGTCGTGCTTTCTGGCGGCTCGCTGTTCGGCCTCGATGCCGCGGGCGGCATCTGCAATTACCTGCGTGGCGAGGAGCGCGGCCTGCGCATCGGTTCGATCCACATCCCCATCGCGGTGCAAGCGATCACCTTCGACCTGCTCAATGGCGGCAACAAGGACTGGGGCCGGCGGCCGCCCTATTGGGAACTCGGCTGGCAGGCCGCCGAACGCGCGACAGCCGGCGACTTCCCGCTCGGCACAGTCGGCGGCGGCTACGGGACGACTACGGCGACGCTAAAGGGCGGTGTCGGGTCGGCCAGCATGGTCACGGCGAGCGGCTTCAAGGTCGCGGCGATCGCGGTGGTCAATTCCGTCGGGACGGTGACGATCGGCGACGGCCCACACTTCTGGGCGGCCTCGGTCGAGGTCGGCAGCGAGTTCGGCGGCCTCGGGATGCCGGCGCACCTGACAGGCTCCGACCTCGCGCTTCGGATGAAGGGCGGGCGCCAACCCGCCACGACGATCGGTCTCGTCGCCACCGACGCAATCCTGACCAAGCCGCAAGCGAAACGCCTCGCAATCATGGCCGACGACGGGCTCGCCCGTGCCGTTCGCCCCGCACACGCGCCGATGGACGGCGACACCGTTTTCGCCGTCGCGACGCAGAGGAAGCCGCTGACACAGCCGCTTCCGGATATCACCGAGATCGGCATGGCGGCGGGAGACTGCCTCGCGCGCGCGATTGCCCGCGGCGTCTACGAGGCGACGGCGCTGCCGTTCGGCGGCGCCATTCCGGCGTGGCGAGATCGGTTCGGAAGGCGTCCCTGACTCCGCGCCTCAGAACCGCTCGGCGCGATAGGGTGTGGGATCCGTGAACGGCTTCTCGCCCGTCATCATCTCGGCGAGCAGTCGGCCCGTCACCGGCCCCAGCGTGAAGCCGAGATGGTGGTGGCCGAAGTTCATCCAGAGGCCCTTCTGCTTCGCCGCCTCGCCGATGACCGGCAGCATGTCAGGCATCGTCGGGCGCCGGCCGAGCCACGGCGTCTGCTCGACGCGTTCGGCGAGCGGGAACGCGGCGCGCGCCAGCGGCTCGACGCGCTCGAGCTGCACCGGGTTCGGCGGCGCGTCGATGGTCGCAAATTCCGCGCCGGTGGTGACGCGGATGCCTTTGTCCATTGGCGCCATCGCGTAACCGACCGAGGCATCGATCGTGGGGCGGGCGAGCGTCGCGTTGCCCTCCGGGCGATAATGCATGTGATAGCCGCGCTTCCAGCCGAGCGGCACGCTAACGCCCTGCGCCTTCGTGACGGCTCCCGACCATGGGCCCAGCGCGATCACGACATTCGGCGCCGAGATCCAACCGTCGCGCGTCGCCACCTTCCAGCCGGCACCGTCGCGGACCAGTGATCGCGCCTCGCCTTCAAGCAGCGCGCCGCCCTTGCGAACGAACAAATCGCCGTACGCTTTACCAAGGGCACCTGGATCACCGACACTCGCCGGATCCGGCAGGAAAACGGCACCCGCGTAGATCGGCTTCAAATGCGGCTCCATCTCGGCGAGCTCGGCGGGCGTGATCGCTTTGGTCACGACGCCGTACTGCGCCTTGATCGTCATGTCCTCCTTGATCGCCTTGTCCAATTCCTTCTGGCCACGATAGAGGCGGAGGTAGCCCGTCTTGCGGATCATGCCGATGACGCCGGCCTCATTCATGAACGCCTCGTGCTCGTCGACGCAGCGCGTGACGATCGGCGCCATCGCGCGCGCCGTAGAATGCATCCCGGCCTCGGTCGACCAGTGCCAATACTTGAACATCCACGACGCGATGCTCGGTAACGACGACCATTGGAAGGCCGCGTCCGTCGACTGGTTGCGGGCGTGGCGGAGGATGACGGACCAATCCCGCGGAAAGAGATATGGGACGATGCCCTCGCGCTGGATCAGGCCGGCGTTGCCGTAGGACGTCTCATTGGCGACACCGTTGCGGTCGATCAGCGCGACCGCGCGACCGCGCTTCTGAAGGTGCAGGGCCGTGGAGACGCCGACCATGCCGGCGCCGAGGACGATGACGTCTTTGCTCATGATGAATTCAGGTCCGGTGCAGATGCTTCAATCGAGGTTCGGTCGACAGGGTTTCGGTCTTCGGTCGTTTCGCTCCCCGGCACGCCTCTCCGGACGCCCTTCCGCCGTGCCTTCGAGCGGGCACGCTGCCAAAAGCGTCGGACCTTGAATGCGACCCACGCCTGGGCCGATCTCCAAGTCGCATTCAAGGTCCAAAGACGCTTTTGAATCATAGCGCTCTAAAGCAACTTTGGACTTGAAATTCACTCCCGACCTAGCCTCGAACTGAGGTGAATTTCAAGTCCGTTGCTTTAGCGTTACAGCTTCCAATTGTCGGCCCTGAATGGCAATAGTCCATTGGCGCCGGACGGTCATGCGAAGAATAGGCAGGCCCCTGCGGCGTAAAGGGTCGCTCGTAGGCGGTCCCCTTGATCGAGATCAATACAGGCCAGTAAAGCAGGCGAGTCATGAGCGCGGACAGCAACCTGAGGATCGACGGCAAGCGGCTGTGGGACAGCCTGATGGAAATGGCGCAGATCGGCGCTACGCCCAAAGGCGGCGTTAAGCGGCTGACGCTCACCGACCTCGACCGCCAGTCACGCGACCTGTTCGGATCGTGGTGCCAGAAGGCAGGTTGCAGCATCAAGATTGACAAGATGGGATCGATGTTCGCGCGCCGCGCCGGCGTCGACGACAGTCTGCCGCCGGTGCTGATCGGCAGCCATCTCGATACTCAGCCGACCGGCGGCAAGTTCGACGGCGCTCTCGGCGTGATGGCGGCGCTCGAGGTCGTGCGCTCGCTCAACGACCTCGACATCAAGACGCGTCACCCGGTCGAGATCTGCATGTGGACCAACGAAGAGGGCTCCCGGTTCGCCCCGGCAATGGTCGCCTCGGGTGTTTTCGCGGGCGCATTCAAGCTCGAGGATGCGCTTGCGATCCGCGATCCGGAAGGCAAGGCGTTCGGCGAGGAGCTGGCCCGGATCGGCTATACGGGTCCCGAGCCGGTCGGCGGCCGGCCGATCCACGCGCTGTTCGAGTTGCACATCGAGCAGGGCCCGATCCTCGAGGAGGAAGGCATCGACATCGGCATCGTCACCGCCGCCAACGGCCAGAAGTGGTACGAGATCACTTTGACGGGCGTCGAGAGCCATGCCGGGCCGACGCCGATGAACCGGCGCAAGGATGCGCTGCTCGCCGCCGCCCGCATCGTCGAACTCGTGAACAAGATCGGCCACGATCACGATCCCGCCGCCTGTGCGACGTGCGGGATGGTTGAAGTCTATCCGAACTCGCGCAACGTGATCCCCGGCCGCGTTTTCATCACCGTCGACTTCCGTCACCCCGATGCGGCGAAGCTCATCTCGATGGACAAGGCACTGCGTGCCGGCATGGAGGAGATCGCTGCGAAAACCGGCGTGTCAGCCGAGATCAAGATGGTCGCCGACTTCCCGCCGCAGCCGTTCGAGGAGAGCTGCGTCACCGCCGTGCGCAATGCGACAGCGAAGCTCGGCTACACCCATCGCGACATCACCTCCGGCGCCGGTCACGATGCCGTCTACATCGCCCGCGTCGCGCCAGCCGCGATGATCTTCACGCCCTGCATCGGTGGCATCAGCCACAACGAGAGCGAGGACATGACGCCCGCGTGGGCCGCCGCCGGCACCGACGTGCTGCTGCACGCCGTGCTTGAGAAGGCGGTGGTGGTGTAGGCGGGCAGGGGTAGGGCTGCCCGCCCGACCGGCGCTTATTACTGCCGCGCCTGCGTGTTTCCTGCCGGCGAGGGGCGCGGAGTCGCACCGGACGGCGCGCCGCCGGTGCCCGGCATGTTCCACAGCGTGTTGGCACCGGCATCACCGCCCATGAACGTGGTCGGAAATGTGCCGCCCCACTTCTCTATCTTACGGTATTCGACGACCAGCGGGTTCTGCGCCAGCGCCGCGCCCATGACTCTGACCGCCTCGGCCTGCGCCTCACCCTGCACCTTGATCTCGTAGGCACGACCATCGGCGCGGGCCTTGTCGGCGTCACGCTGCGCTTCGGCGCTCTGCGTTACCTGGGTCGAGGTCAGGCGCTGGCGCTCGAGCACGAATTTCTCCGTCTCGGCCTGCTCACGCGCGACCTGCTTGTCGCGGATCGCCTTCGTGTACTCGGGCGGGAAGCCGATGTTGACGACCGAGAAGCCGGTGATCTGCACGTCATCCGGCATCCGCTTGGAGAACGTCGCCATCGAGAGATCACGGAATTCCACGCGCTTGCGAAGGAGATCGTTGACGGTGTAGCCGCTCGTCACACCTTTCACAGTATCATTGAGACGAGGTAGGATGATGCGCTTCTCGAACTGATCGAGACTGCCGAACTGGACATAGAGGTCTTTGACCTGGCTCCGCTTGACCAGCCAGTTGACCGTTACCTGAATCGGAATTTCCAGCGGATCCTGCGAGGCCGCCTCGAGCGTCATGGAGAAGGCGCGTTCGCGTACCTCCATTTCCTCGACAGTATCAGCCCAGGGAAACTTGAAGCGGAGGCCGGGATCGACGACGTCGATCACGTTGCCGAAGCGCTTGACGATGCCGACGTGGCCGGCGTCGATGCGGTAAATGCCAAGCCAGATCGTCATCAGCACGAGGACGGCGATCGCCGCCAAGCCGACACTGCCGAGCTTGAGCGTCGGGTTGCCGGAACCGGATCCCTGCGGAGAGGGTATGGACGTTCGCATGACGGGTGCTCCCTGGATGACGTCGGCACGCAGCATTCGGCAGTGGCGCGGCGGAATTGCAGCCGCGTGGCACTATCGCACGCCGCTGAAGCGGCGTGCGGTCTCAGGCTGGCACGCGAATCACTTTTTGGCTTGCAGCCTGGGAGCTTAGGGGCCGTTGGTTAACTCATCGTCGCCAACTGGAGCGCGAGCCCGCACGCGGCTTCGTACTCCTTGAGGTCGATCCACTCGTCGACAGTGTGCGGCTCGTTCTGTCCCGCGCCGAAGGTGACGGTCGGAATCTTGTGCCGCACCAGCCAGTTGGCATCGAGGCCGCCGTTCGCGACGCGGATCTCCGGCGAGATGCCCTGCGCCTTCACCGCTGCGATCGACCGCTGCACGACCGGCAGGCTCTCCTTGAGCCGGAATGGATGATAGTTCGTATTGTAGCTGAACTTCACCTTGCCAGCCTGCCCCTGCACATTGGTGACGCCCGCTGCGGCCTTCTCGAACGCCGCCTTGTAGGCAGCGGTGATCTCCTTGTGAAACTTGGAGTCGTGACTGCGGCTCTCGCCTTTCACCTTCACGTAGTCGGTCACGACGTTCGGCGCGTCTCCGGCCTGGCCGCCGTTGGCGCCTGAGACGGGCCCGACGTTGCTCGTACCGACCTTGTCGCCGTGGACGACCTTGCCGAACCAGCCGCCGCGGCGCACCTCGCTCAACGCTTCCGCCAGAATCAGCGTCGAGCTGATGCCGCGTTCCGGCGCACCGCCGGCGTGCGCGGCTCGGCCGAAGATCTCGACCTCCCAGCGGTCAGCGCCCACCGCTCCGACCGTCACGTACCCGGCTACCCGGCCGTCGTAGTTGAAGCCCATGACGGGGTTGCCGAGGTCCTTTGGGTCGACGAAGCGCGCGCCCCAAAGCCCACTCTCCTCGCGCACCGTGAACAGCAGCGTCAGCGGCGGATGGTCGAGCTTCTGCTTTGCCAGCTCCGCCGCCAGCGTGACGAGGACGCCGCAGGCGGTCCGATTGTCGCCGCCGAGGGCCGTCTTCACGGTGTTGACGACCTTGCGGCCGTGAACCTTCGGCTTGGCTCCGGCACACAGCGGCACCGTGTCGAGGTGCGCCATGAACAGCAGGCGCGGGTGATTGCCCAGTCGCCCGCGGCCTGGAAGGTCGACAATCAGGTTGCCGGTCTGGGTTGGCACCGGGATCTTCTTGTTCGCCTCGTCGAAGCGGATCGCGCGTGCGGGGACACCGACCTCCTTCAACGCGGCAACAACCTCCTTGCCGATTGCGGCCTCTTGACCGGTCACGCCTTCGACCGCGAGGAAACGCATGAGCCGGCTGAGCGCCTGCCCGTTGTCGACCTTCAGCATGTGGATACGTGTCCTCTCAGGAAGCCTTCTTTCGATTCCTCTCGAGCCAGCCGTTGACCATCTCGACGGTCTTGTCGACCTCGGGATGCGACTTGCCCTTCGACGCGGCGATCGACTGCACGAGCAGATCGACGCGCTCGATGTTCGGCGCACCGTTCGCCAGAGCACGCGCCGCCGACGACGGCGTCAGCAGTGATTGTGCCGCGTTTGCGTACTTCTCGAACGGCACCAGATCCGCCATGTCCGCGCCAAGCGAGACGCAGAGATCGACGACCCAGTCGTAGACCGCCTTGCTCGCCGCGAGATCTGAATGCACGGCTTCCTTGATCGGTCGGACGGTATCCTTCTGCACGCAGCGATAGTTGCCGGCGAGCAGCATCGACCACTTCGCCAGCGGCACGAACACCGACTCGTGCACCTTGAGCTTGACCGGGATCTCGAGCGCCTGGCCACCGACCTCGAAGCGTGCCGCTTCGACGTCCTTCTCCATCTGCCGGAGGATCGCCGTGTGTTCGTCGCTCGCGAAGCGCGCGGACTTGAAGTTGGTCGGCAGGCGCACCTGCAGCACGTTCACTGGCTCCTCGGGCGGGCGGAACGCCTGCGGATCCGGGCTGCACAGCGTCATCAGCTTCGGGTCGAACGCGTCCCAAACGGTCGCGTCGGTGTAGGCGTGGCGCAGCTTGCTGACGTCGAGGCCCGGGACCCGCGCGAGATACGGCAGTGGCGGCATGTTCATGATCGACATGCACGGGCGGCCCGACTTGGCGACCAGTTGCAGCAGTTCGCGGGCGCCGGGCGTGCGGTACTGCGGCTCCTGCATGGCGAGCGCGATGAGGTCGAAGCTCTTGGGATCGACATCCGCCGGGCCGGCGGCGGTGATCTTGCCCGACAGCTTGCGGCTGTCGATTTCGACCAGCCCTTCGCGGCCCTTGACCGGAATGCGCACGCGGGCGCCCTCGGAATTGATCTTCTCGACTTCTGCCGGCAGGCAAACGAGCACGGTGTCGTGCCCCGCCATCGCCAGCTTGGTACCGAGCAGCGACCCGTAGGACGCACCCATCACGAGTGTCTTGTACTTGCCTGCCATTTCAAGCCCTTTCTCGGTCGTTCCTCGGATTCGATTTCTTCTTGTTTGTGCATCTCGCCCCGTCTGAACGGGCGGAGGTTAGTGCCGCTCCGGCGCCGGCGCAACGACGCGTTCAGCCCGACCCCACATAGCACCTCGTCGCGGCGAAGCGACGGAAGTTGCGGCCAAAATCGGGCACCTCCAGCGGTCAGCCACAGTTTGGTAACACTTTGCCGGCAAGACTTCGTTGACCATACGGCCGCGGGGGCGCGGTCGCCAGTGGGGTGATTCGGCTTTCATGCACTCGTGCTCAACGGTCGGTCCATGATGACAACGACTTTGCTGCGCCTTTTGACGGGCGTCTTTGCTCTCGGTCTGACTTTCGGGACCGCGTTACTGCCTGCGCAGGCGCAGATCACCGCCATCGACAGCGACGGCGCCCCGATCGGGCAGTCTCAGATCAGCGAGCGCCCGGCGGCGCTGCCGGGTGCCGAGCTGCCGCGCGTCCGGATTGCCCAATCCGGCGGATACGTCGAGCGCGAAAATCTGGACCCGCCGCCGTACCGGCCGCCCTACGAGACCGGTCGCCAGGTACCGTCCTACGGCTCGCCGCGTGATTCCTATGCGCCGCCGCGCCAGAGCGACGCCTACAGCCCGCCACCGCCGTCTCGTTACGATCCGCCGCCTTCGCGCTACGATCCGCCGCCCTATCGCGAGGCGACGCCCTACCGCCCGGATGGCTATGCGCCGCCGCGTCCGGGCTACCGTGACGAGCCGCTGGAGCCGCGCTATTCCGACGAGGGGCCGCGCGACGGCACCTATTCGGTGGACGAGATCACGCGCACCGGACATGGCTTCTTCGGCGCCACCAGTCGCGGCCTCGCCAGCGTGATCGAGTACGCATTCCGCAAGCAGGGCCGCCCGAACGGCTATATCCTCGGCGACGACGCGGGCGGCGCCCTGATCGCGGGCTTGCGCTATGGCGGCGGTCGCCTGTTCACCCGCGACGCCGGCGAGCATCCCGTCTACTGGCAGGGCCCGTCGATCGGCTACGACGCCGGCGGTGACGGGTCCAAGGTCATGGTCCTCGTCTACAAGCTGCGCCACCCCGAGGACATCTACCGCAGGTTCGCCGGCGTGGAGGGCTCCGCCTATGTGGTCGGCGGCGTCGGCATCAACTTCCAGACCAACGACAACATCGTGCTCGCCCCGATCCGCACAGGGATTGGACTTCGCATGGGTGCCAATATCGGGTATTTGAAGTATACACGGCGGCCGACCTGGAACCCGTTCTGAGTCGGCGTGCCTAGCTGGCGCATGGCTTCCTGGCCGTTAGACGTGCCACCCGTTGGGGAACGGAGACGCTCATCCGCGTCGAGGTGGCAGGCCAGGGGAGTCGGAAGCGCCGAAGCGGCCCGAGCCAGGGATTGCGGGTTTGATCACGATCCAGTCAGCACTATTCCTGGCGCTCGGCTTTCTGGTCGCTAGTCTCTTGTGGCTGCTGGCTGCGCCCGCCTTTTGGTCGCGTGCGGTCCGCCTCACGGCTCGCCGTATGCGCGAAGCCATGCCGCTTACCGAGACGGAGATCCGCGCCGACAAGGATCGGCTCAGGGCCGAATACGCCCTCAAGATCCATCAGCAGCAACTCGCGCTCGACGAGACAAAGCTCGCCACGGCGCGCCAGCTCATCGAGCTCAACCGGCGCGACGCGCGCATCAATGCCCTCGAGGCCGACGTCGAGTCGCTCACCGCATCGCTCGAAGGCGCGGTCAATGCCCGCAGCGTCCTGGAGCAGACGGTCGCGGAACGACTGCCCCGGGTCGAGGAGCGCCTCATAGAAGCCAAGCGTCACCTGCAGGAGCGCGACAAGGAAATCGCCGACCTGACGCGATCGTCGGAGCGGCAGGCCCGTGCGCTGCAGGAAGCCGAGGCGATCAACGACCAGCTCCGGAGCGAGGTCAAATCGCTCACCACCGCCGTAGAGACGGCCGGTGCGAAGGCGCGCGGCCGCCCTGCCGAGGATCGCACGGACAGCTTCGTCGCCATGCGCGCTGAGCTCGACGCGCTTCGCTCCCGCACACGTGAGCAGGCGGCGATGATCGATCGGCTGCAGAAGGCGCACGCCGACGCGATGTCGCTTGGCACCCCGGGCGACAAGGCAAACGGCGCGACCGCCGTGCCGATCCGTGCCGGTGTCATCGCCAAGGCATCGGACGAGAGCAATCTCAAGCTCCGCGAGGCACGCCAGACCGTGCTTTCCCAGGAGCGAGAGATCGCGCGCCTCAAGGCGACCGTCGCGGTCTACGAGAAGTCCGGAAAATCGGAGCTCGCGGGCGGTACGACGGCCGAGAGCCGGATCGCGCTCAAGGCCAGCTTGGGCGCGCTCGAGGACAAGACGCTCCAGCAGGAAATCACCATTACGTCGCTGAGGGCCGAGGTCGCGTCTCTGCAGGAGCAGTTGACGCGTCAGTCCGCGGACCACGTTGCCGAGGTCAGCCGTCTCGGCTCCGGCACGATTTCGGCCGGCACAAGCCCCCCCGTGCAGGGGGCGACCGTCAAGCCAGCCTCTGCGCCGACGCCCGCAGCCGCCACCGTTGCATCAGCTCCGCCGCCGCGCGAACGTCGCTCGGTTCCTCGCCTGACGCTGGCCGAGCGGGTGGCCCAGTCCCGCCGCGATGCGCCCGGCGACGATACCGCTACGACGCCGGTCATCGGAGCGGGTGCGCTCGATACCGATGCCACGTCGCCCGCGCTAAACGGGAGCAATGGAACCTCACCCGCCTCCGCTGCCAAGGCAAAATCCGATCCGGAAGCCGTCACCGAGGTCGTTGTCGCGCCGGACGATGGCAAGGACGCCGACGCGGATCGTCGGCCGTCGCGGATCAAATCGCGCCTGCTGGATCGTATTTCCGATCTTTCGAAGGCCTGACCTTAGCTGGCGCCGCGATTTGACTAACCAAAGTCGGGTTCTTCTCATTCACGGGCAAAGAATTGCCGCAGAATACGTCGACAAGTATCGTTGACCGGGTCACGTAACGTGCGTCCGCCTGCTCCCGCAAGGTCCGAGATGAACAGTCCATTGCGCGCCACCGCCGACATGCAGGACGACCCAGCGCTGCCCGCGCCCCTGATCCTCAGCCATACCGAGGCCGCGCTCGCGGAGATGCGGCGGGACGTTGCCGCGCTCGACCGACGCCCGACCGAGCCCGCGCCGCTGGATATCGCCGTGTCTCGCATGCGGGCACTTGCCGGACGTATCACCGAGGCGCGGCCGCTCTCGACGCTCGATGACGCGATGCTGGTCTCGGCGGATACCGAGATCGCACCCGTGTCACGCGCGGCGATTGCCGGGCTTCGCGCGTTTCGCGCGGTGGCCGACGACGACGATATCAGGCCGACGCCGCTCGTCGTGGAACGCATCGAGGTAGCCTCGCCGCAGCTCGACTCCAAGGTGGAAACGGTCCCCTCGGAGGTTATCGGGCCGCTCCCGCTGCCGGATAAAGGTGAGGCCACCGATGAGCAACCGGTGCCGTTGCGTCGGGCGGACACACAGTTCGAGGGTGTCACATCGGCGTCGCAGCCGACCGACGTCGACTTCGAGGCTCGTCCCGCCGACGGCAGCCAGTTGCCGGCGCTGTTGAGCCCCGCCGAGCGCGGTTCAATCATCGGACAGTTCGAGGAGCAGCCGACAACGCTTCGTTCGGACGAAGAGGCGCTCCCCGCCGACATCCGGCTGGTCGATCTGATCCGCCGCCAGCAGACCCTGCTCGACCAGCTCAACAGCTATCAAGGCGCGCCCACGCCGCCGGAAGCGGTCCAGACCGAGCCGCCGCCGTTTCCCGCACCGTCCGTTGTGGATCAGCTCGCGCCCCCGCCGTTGCCGATCGGTGAGGTCCCCGAGGCTCCGCACGCGCTCGACAAGGCCGCGCCGTCCATTGCCGTCGAGAACGAGGCCGCCCCCCCGCCGCCGCTGCCGGCCAGCTTCTCCCCGCGTCTCGGCGTGCCGGTCGACAACACGGAGCCCCAGCTTCCCGAGCGTTCGCCCATGATCATCGAGCGCGCGCGCGCCGAGCGGTCCGGACGTCATGGCGCCAACGAGAAATACACGCCGCCGAACCCGATTCCGGCCTTCGCGGCAGGTATCACCTTCGCTCTCGCGATCGCCGGGACACTCCTCTACCTGTTATAGGGTTTATTCGCTCCCGCCCCACATTCGCTACGCTCACGGGGCTCCGCGACGGAGCTCCGCGCCGGGTCGCCTTGCTCCCGGACATCGTAGGTTTCGCTGACGCCGATATTGGCTGCACTCACTGGGCTTCGTCGGGTCCGACCAATCCGCCGCACGACGCTTCGCCGCGGTCCCCACCGTCGAACACACCAGCCGAATTGTGTATGAGGATGGGCGTCGACCTCGCTCAACCCGGAACCCGCCGTGCCGGACGGATCACTACAGCCCAGCCACCAGATTGCCGACCCGATGCGCGCGGTCCGCTGGTGGCTCTATGGCGTCGCGGCGATGGTGTTTGCCCTCATCGTCGTCGGCGGCGCGACACGGCTGACCGACTCCGGCCTCTCGATCACCGAATGGCGTCCGCTGATGGGCATCATTCCGCCGCTCACCGACGCTGACTGGCACGACGTATTCGAGAAGTACCGCCAGATTCCCGAGTATCACCTCGTCAATCGCGGCATGAGCCTCGATGCGTTCAAGTTCATCTTCTGGTGGGAATGGGCCCACCGCTTTCTTGCGCGCATGGTCGGCTTCGCGTTCGCGATCCCGTTCGTCTACTTCCTCGTCCGCCGCCGGCTGCCGGCTGCGCTTTCGTGGAAACTCGCCGGTCTCTTCGCGCTCGGCGGCCTGCAGGGCGCGATCGGCTGGTACATGGTGGCGTCCGGCCTCATCGATCGCGTCGACGTCAGCCACTACCGGCTGGCGCTGCACCTGTCGGTCGCTTTCCTCATTTTCGCGCTGCTGCTCTGGAGTGCCTTCTCGCTCCTGCCGGCACGCGCCGCGTCCACCGCCATGCCGCCGTCAACGGGGCAGCGCCTCTCGGCGCGCCTCCTGCTCTGTGTGATTTTCGTCCAGGTCGCGGCGGGCGCGCTCGTCGCTGGGCTCAAGGCCGGCCTCACCTATAACACTTGGCCATTGATGGACGGTCAGCTCATCCCCGACGGGCTGCTGGTCATGAAGCCCTGGTACGTCAATCCGTTCGAGAATGTCGCGCTGGTGCAGTTCAACCACCGCCTGCTCGCCTATGTGATCTTTGCGGGCGTCGTCTGGCACGCGATCTCCGTCGCGCGCAGCGAAGGCGAGGCTGCACTGCGATCGTCCGCGGTCCTGCTGGCCGCCGGCGTCACCGTGCAGGCGATACTCGGGATATGGACGCTGCTGGCGGTGGTGCCGCTGGGGCTCGGGCTCGCGCACCAGGGCATGGCCGCGATCGTCGTCGGGCTCGCGACGTGGCACGTGTTCTTGGTGTCGCGCTAATTCCACCAGAAGGAACCGCCCGACACCACAGTGGGGAGGGAGGTGTGTGGCGATGCGGCGCCTGACGGTTCCTTCGGGCAGATGGCCCAACAACGGTCCGCGCACGCTCCGCAGGCTCAGTACGCGAACACTAAAGGGCCATGTACCGATGCGGTCCCCAGCGGGGTAGCGGAACCGCTTCGGCCGGCTCCGTCCGTCGCCGATCAGCGCGGCGACGGACGTGAGAGAAACTTTGGCGACGGCCGGTTTCCGCTGCTACGCGAAACAAACTGCAGCACCGGGCCGCCGCTCTTCTTCAGGGTCGCTCGCCACTCGTTTCAGGTTCCGCACGAACCAGCTTGGAGTGGCGGGTGGTCTTGAAGCACGACCATGAAGCCCGCCAATTGCGTCGGCTTGCGGACAACTCGACGGCACCGCAGCGGCGCGCACTCACGTCCTGACTCAGGAACGCAATAAACGTCGCGCGAGCAGAACTTGGGTAGGTCAGCGCGAGGGGATGGCAGCGAAATCCTGGCGCTCGCTACTCGCCTCGTCGAAGGCTGGCATGGGTTCCGGACAGGGTATCGAATAGGTCCGTCCCGTCGACCGGTTGAGCGCCAGCACCGTGCAGTTCGACACTCCTGCTGGTACCTGGGCCGGCCGCGCGACGACGGTCACCGGCGCCTCTGGTCGGTTGAGCACGGTCGCACCCAGGAAGCCCCAGAAGCCGACGAAGTGCCAGAAGATCGCGCCGATCAAGAAACCGCCGAGACCCCAGGCGTACGGCGTGAGCCGCGCGTAGATCCTGCCGCGGCGGCCGATCTCGCGAAACAGTTCGTCGACGCGGTAGCGCTGGCCGCCTTCGGCCGTCAGGAACAGGAACGATGTCGCCAGGATCCGTGGCGTTGTCTGCGCAGCCGGGCGCGGCGAGACCGTCGCCGGGGCTGACGAGCCGCCGAGCGTACGCTCTCCAGTTTCGATTGGTGCGTTCCGCATCGGCGAAGTCTGGCCGCGGCGAACTGTGTCGACAAGGTGGCGCCGCGGTTCGTGACAACTTAACCGCGCGATATCCACAGATGCTCGCGCCGCATGGGCACCCGCCGACAGGCAGACCCTGCTTCAGATGGGTCGGCCACCCGAGCGCGCAGGCGGCACATGCATGCGGTTCGACCGACATAGGCGGCCCTGATCCTCGTTGCGCCCGCAACGTATCGGCTGCCCCTCGCGGCTGAAGCAGATGCGGACCTCGCGCAAGCGATTGCCGGGCCCACCGCATGCGACGCCGAGCATGTCGGTCCTGAGGCCAGGATTGGCGTCGACGAAGGCGTCGACGACCTCGCGCGGTGAGGTGTGAAAGTCGTTGTTCGGCAGCACGAAGCGCGGCGGGATCTTCACCGACGTGAACAGTCTCCGCGACAGACCATAGTAGGCCTCCGGCGTGAGGCCCGAGCACGTGCCGTGCTTGCGGTACTCGTGGATGACGAGGCGCGGGCTCGGCATGATGTCGAGCATGCTGTCGATCAGCGGCCGCGGCACGAACGGACGTTCCCGCGTCCGGCAATCCTGCGGCCAGCCCCGCTCGAACTGCGGCCACAGCCCGTGCAGCACGAAAGCGAACTGGCGGCCGTCGCGGCGGTTGCACTGGGGATCGTTGCGCTCATTGCCGACGGAGGCGCAGTAGGTCGGGCTCCAGGAGAGCACGAGGGCGTAGTAGTCGAAGCGGCCCGGCACGTTGCGATCGCGGTCGCGGGAGTCGTAGGGCGCGCGTCCACCCGGACCTGGCCCGTATTGGGCCCAGGCCGAGGCGGGCGTCAGGAGCGCTGCGACGAGCGCGAGCAGGGCGATACGTAGAGCGGGCATGCGGGCGTTTCCCCTGGTCCGGCTTCGCCCTGGCGGGCGATGTTGTGAGGCCGCGCAATATACCCATCCGCTTCTCCCGCGCCAATCGGATCACGAGCCGGTAGACCAGCGCTTTCTACCTGTCATTGTTCGACGCTGCTCGAAGCATCAGAAATGCGCCTCGCGCTACCCCTCGGTGGACCGGCAAACGACGGAGACCGCCATGCTGACTTGCATCATCCGCTACCACATCGATCCCACCAAGAAGGACCAGTTCACCGCATACGCTCGCAACTGGGGCGAGGCGATCCCGCGTTGCGGCGCCGACCTCGTCGGCTATTTTGCGCCACATGAAGGCTCGAGCACTCTCGCCTACGGGATCTACCATGTCGCCAGCCTCACCGAGTACGAGGCCTATCGCGCGCGGCTTGCGGCGGACCCGCTCGGGCGCGAAAACTACGCCTTCGCCCAACGCGAGAAGTTCTTGCTGCGCGAAGACCGCACGTTCCTGAAATGCGTTTCGCTGCCCCATGGAGAGAAAGCATGATCGCGGTGATCTTCGAGGTCTATCCGGCTGATGGGCGGAAGGAGCACTATCTCGACATCGCCGCCGGGCTTCGCCCGCAATTGGAAAAGATCGACGGCTTCATCTCGGTCGAGCGGTTCCAGAGCCTCACCGATCCGGGCAAGATCCTGTCGCTGTCGTTCTTCCGCGACGAGGCGGCGATCCAGCAGTGGCGGAACCTCGCCTCGCATCGCAGCGCGCAAGCGAAGGGCCGGGCCGGCATCTTCGACGGCTACCGCCTGCGGATCGCCAGCGTCATCCGCGACTACGGCCTTCACGACCGCGAACAGGCGCCGACCGACAGCCGCGCCGCCCACGCCGAGTGATCGTCACGGACGCCGCAACTCAACTGTTCTGACTTGGCCGCCGGATGACCGGCGCCTTCTGTATGTACTCGCATCCCGGGAATCGCCCGTGTGCGTGGGCCGCGAGCTCATCCGCGAACCGCTCGACGTAGGCGGGTACGAACCGCCGCGGATCCCACGCGAGCATCGTCCACTTGCCGACCGATACCCCGCGATGAACGAGCGGTATAGCCCGCGCACCCTCGGGCAAAGTCACGGCGGAGGGCAGGATGCCGATCCCGTGTCCCGCGCGAGCAAGCTCCAGCACGACGTTGTGCGAGCTGCTCTCCACGAGCACGTTGGGGCGGAGGTTCGCCGTATCGCAGGCTGCATCGAACCACGCCCGCGAACCGAAGCCGCGCCTCAACGCAAGCAGTGGGTGGCCCGCGAGGTTCGTCACCTCCAGGACGTCGCGAGCGGCGAGGTCACTTGCACTGGCCACCACGGCGATAACATGGATGGGATAGAGCAGCCGCCCGGCAAAGCGCTCGTCGCCCGCGGGGATATAGGCGATCTGGACCTCGCCGCGCTCCAGCCGGGACACCAGGCTTTCCCCTCCATCCTCGACGATACGGATATCGATGCCCGGATGGCGCTCGCGATGGCCGGGCAGAAAACCGGCGAGTACGGCCTCGATCATCGGCGGCGTCGCGCCGATCGACAGTACGCCGATATCGCCCTTCCGCAGTGTTCGCGCCCGTTCCTGCATCGCCTCCGCCTCGGCGAGCACACGCCGGCTCGACCGCAGCAGGTCCGCGCCTTCGGGTGTCAGAATCAAACGGCGGCCCGACCGTTCGAACAGGCGTACGCCGAGGGTCGCCTCCAGCACCTGGATCTGCCGTGTCGCGGCGGGCTGGCTGAGGTTCACCCGCGATGCCGCTTGCGTGACACCGCCGACATCCGCGATGGCGACAAATGTACGGAGCTGACTGAGATCCATAGATCAATCCGTTTCTTGCATTGAATTAATAAAATAAATGCATTGGACGGATTGCACAATCGGGATCACCTTCCGCCCGCTTCATTCCCTTCCCAAGCGGAGACCCCGACATGTCTGCGGCCCTGATCGCGGCGCTGCTGGCCACTATGGTCACGACCTCGTTCCTTTCGGGGATCTTCGGCATGGCCGGCGGCATGATCCTGATGGGTCTGCTGCTGGTGCTCCTACCGTTGCCGACCGCGATGGCCCTGCACGCCGTCGCCCAGATCGCATCGAACGGCTGGCGCGGCGTACTCTGGATCGGTCATGTCCGCTGGCGCGCGGCCGCCGCCTACATCATCGGCTGTCTGCTGGCGATGCTCGTCTGGACCCTGGTCCGCTATGTCCCGTCGAAGCCCCTCGCGCTCATCGCCCTCGGCACGACGCCTTTCCTGCTCTATCTCCTGCCGGCCCACCTGAAGCCCGACCCCGAGAATCTGGTTCACGGCACGATCTACGGGACGGCCTGCATGTCACTGATGCTTCTGACCGGCGTAGCCGGCCCGCTCGTCGACAGCTATTTCCTTGGCGGCAAACTCGGCCGCAAAGAGATCGTCGCCACCAAGGCCGTCTGTCAGGTCTTCGGCCACGGCGCCAAGCTCGTGTATTTTGGCACCCTGATCGATCAGGCCGGGTTCGTCGAACCATGGCTTGCCGCTTCGGTCGTGGTCGCCTCGATGGTCGGTACCGTGATGGCGCGGCCGGTGCTCGAACGTCTGAGCGACACGAGCTACCGCGCGTGGGCGACCCGCATCGTGACGACAATTTCGTGCGTGTATCTCGCGCAAGGCGCCTACCTGCTGGCCACGACAACCCCCTGATGGAGAGCCCCATGTCCACCAACGTCGAAGCCCTGGTTCTGGATCTCGTGGAATGGGTGGCGAAGGAGCCGCGCACCTACGAGGAGGTCATGGACGCCTGGCGCACATCGTGTCCCCGCCTGACAGTGTGGGAGGACGCCGTCGATCGAAACCTGGTGCAGCGCCGCGCCAACTCGACGGGAGGCATTAGCGTCGTCGTCACCGATCAAGGTCGCGCGCTTCTCGCCGCGAACACGCGGCTCGCATTCGCACCCGCGCACGTCGGGTGAGACCAGATGGCAAACGACTACGCAAGACTCGGTTATGCCGCGATCCCGTGGCGCGCGGCAAAGGCAGCAAGTTCCGGATGCGGCATCGGGCTTTCGCGTTGCAGATAGGCGAGCAGCTCGATCTCGTTGGCATCGAGCTTGCCGTCGGTCCCCAGCCGCTCGATCAGCCACTGGCACTCGGTATCGTCGATGCGCTCGTTGGTGACGATCTCGAGCCGCTGGCGTTCGAGCCGCGCCAGCGCGCGCTCCTCGCTCGACTGCATTCGGAACGTGCTCCAAACACCCGTCGCACCGCCCGCCACCATGCGGCCGAGGAATCTTCCGATGCGCTCCCGTGCGCTGCCGCCGTCCTCGCCAGTCCCCGCGGCATCGGCCAACAGCGCCCCTGCGCCGCGCGCATCCGCGTCCTTGGCCCAGACTTCAATCCTCAACATCTCCTCGCGCGGCGGCAGATGATGGCCGAGGCTCGCAAGCACCGAGGCACCGACCGCCTTCACGAACAATTCCGTCCATGCCGGCGAGCTGCGACCCGGCGTCAACGCCTTGTTGATGTCGAGTAGCACCTCGGCTTCGGCGCGCGTCACCGCGATGCCGCCGTCGCCGGCAAACGCATGGAGGATGCGGCGTAGCAGGTCGATCTCGCTCTGCCCAATCGTGCCCTTGCCGAGCATCTGGCCGGCGCGGGAGACGCCGACGCCCGTAAGTACGGCATCGCGAACCTGGGCGAGCGCAAATGCAGCGAGGCTTGGCGGCGACCACCGCGCCGCGTCGAGCACGTTCAGCAGCAGCTCCAGCTCGGTATTGGTTTCGACGCGTCCGTTGCGGCTGATCCGCGTGATCAGCCAGTCGGCCTTATCGGCGACGATGTAGCCGTCGGGCTCCGCCTGATGAACGATGAAGTCGGTGAGCGCTTCGATGAAGAACTTCGGCCATGCCGCGTCGGTGACGCGGCACGCGCTATTCAACGACACCAGCGCTTCGGCCTCTGACGTGGAGACGACGCCATCCTCGTTGAACGCACGGCGCATTGCCAGCACGTCGCTGTCGCGAATGCTGCCACGAGCGCTGATTTCATCAACTGATACGCCATGCAGGATACCCATCGAGCTACACCCCGGAACCTTGACGAACAGGGTTTCAGGCTAGGTCGATATGGTTACGTTTCTGGAAACGTCCGGCGTTTTGCGGGAGCACTCGCGTCGCGGCCACGGCGATCGGCAAATCCGCCACATCTCGCCACGACGTAGCGCGCCATTAGTCGATTAGAAATTGCTTCGGCGGAATCCAGAAAAGCTACGTCCCCGCGGATTCGAAGGTCCACTCCAGGTGCCGGAATCAATACAACGGAAAGACGAAACTAAAGCGTCGGACCTTAAATGCGACCCACACCCGAACTGATCTCCACGTCGCATTTAAGGTCCAGCGACGCTTTAGATATCATAGGGTTCTAGAGCAACTTTGGACTTTAAATTCACTCGACACCTCGCCGAGAGCTGAGGTGAATTTAAAGTCCGTTGCTCTAGCCGGTGATCTGCAGATTGATCGCCTTCGGGCCCTTGCCGCGCTTATCGGGCTCGGTCTCGAACGAGATGCGCTGGCCTTCGGCCAACGTGCCTACGCCCGAACGTTCCACTGCCGACACATGCACGAAAACATCGCTGCCGCCTTCGTCCGGCTTAATGAATCCATAACCTTTGGTCTGATTGAAAAACTTCACTACGCCCGTCTGCCGCATTGCCTGCCACCCTTCTTCGCGGGGATCGGTAAGCAGCCTCACCCCGGTTCGCGACGGCCGGTGCACGATCGCACTACGACACACATTGCGGGAGCTCTGACAGATTCCCGCTTTGCCACCTCCGCCGCGCGCGCGCCGCGCCCCGAGGCACTGCGCGTTCAATCGATTGACGTGGCACGGACATACCGGCCCGCAAAAAAATATCCGTTCGACAAATCATGCTGGCAAAGCACAGTTCCGTGAAGCTCCAGCATCAAGGCAGTGTGCCGAAAATACAGGCAAAAAGGCGGGTTTTGGGCGCTCAGCGTCAGCCGATTCTTGCCACACGGCCGCTTCCGCCCGAGCCGTCCGCCAGTCGCGCGGAGAGGATGGGGAGCAGCACGCCGAGATCCGCCTCGAGTGTGTAGGGCGGGTTCATGACGACGAGTCCGCAGCCATTGAGACGATCGCTATCGACAGGCGAACGGATCATCAGCTCGACCACCAGCGAGTCGGCCCGCGCCACCGCCGCCATCGCCTGATGGAACCGCGTGACTGGCCGCATGTCCTTGATCGGATACCACAGCAGGTAGACGCCGCCGTCGAAACGCCGGCGCGCGTTGGCGAGCCCGGTCACGATCCGATCCAGCTCGCCGGCTTCCTCGAACGGCGGATCGACGAGGATGAGCCCGCGTCGCTCTTTCGGCGGGAGCTGGGCCTTGAGCGCCAGCCAGCCGTCGAGCTCGAGCACTTTCGCCCGGCGATCGCTCACCAGCGTCCGGCGCAGCGTGGCCGCATCCGCCGGGTGCAGCTCATTGGCGACGAGACGATCGGCGGCCCGCATCAGCGACAGCGCGAGGCAAGGCGATCCCGGATAGCGGCGCAGCCCGCCCTCCGGATTGAACGACTCCACCGCCCTCAGGTAGGGCGCCAGCAGCGCAGCGGCGGCAGGCGGCAGCGGCTCCGCATCGGGTCCGATCAGCCGCCCGATACCGCCGCGCCACTCTCCGGTCTTGGCCGCCTCCTCGCCCTCCAGGTCGTAAAGGCCGATGCCGGCGTGCGTATCGATCACCCTGAACGGCGCTTCCTTCTTCGCCAAGTGGACGAGCGCCAGCGACAGCACGACGTGCTTCAGCACATCGGCAAAGTTTCCGGCGTGATAGGCGTGGCGATAGTTCATGGACCTGCGTCGAGCACTCCGGCCACCCGCTTGTCAAGCGCCGGGCCGTCAGATGGACGCCCCCAGCCGCCCGCGCTCCTCACACCAGGCTTGAATAGTTCTCATTGGAGAAGATGCAGCGCTGTGAGATACATGAACTGTCATACAGCGCCCCGCCCGCGGGCCGCTCGCCAATTGAACTAGCCCCACCATCGGGTCGCCGCGCAGCGTGGCCCCGCCCGCGCGATACTCTCCCGGCCCATCATGCAGAAGCCCATCGATTCGCCTGCAACACGCCTTCCCTGGTGGCGGGATCCGATGCACCGCGCCGTCCATGCGGTCGGGATCACCCAGATCACGGCCTGGGGTACCGCGTTCTACTGCCTCGGCGTTCTGGCCACGCCCATCGGGCAGGAGCTCGGCTTCACCCGCAGCTTCGTGTTCCTTGGCTTCACTATGGCGATGCTGACGCAGGGTCTGGTCTCGGCCTCCATCGGCCGCCTGATCGACCGTTGGGGCGGACGCAACGTCATGAGCCTCGGCGTCGTGCTGATCGCGATCGGCCTCGCCATGCTGGCCTTCGTCAGCCACTGGATCGCCTACCTTGCCGTGTGGGTCTTCCTCGGCGTCGCCATGCGCATGTCGCTCTACGACGCGGCCTTTGCGGCGATCGTCCAGGTGGCGCCGACGCGGGGCCGCACGGGGATCTCGTACCTGACCCTCTACGGCGCCTTCGCCTCGACCGTGTTCTGGGTGATCGGCCACCAGCTTTCCGAGGCCGTCGGCTGGCGGGATACGCTCCTGATCTTCGCCGTCATCAACCTCGTGGTCTGCCTGCCGCTCAACTGGTGGGGCCTCTCCAAGCGCGAGCCGAAACCGGTCAATGTCCCGGCGGCCGCGATGGCCGCCCGCGCCGTGGACGGCAAGCCGCTCGAAGGCCGCGCGCGCACGATCGGCATGATCCTGTTCGCCCTCATCATGTCGCTCAACGGGTTCGTCTTCGGCGTCGTCTCGGTTCAGCTCGTGTCGCTGTTCGAGACCGCCGGCATGGCGACCGCGACCGCAGTCTGGATCGCCTCGCTCAAGGGCTTCGCGCAGTTCGGCGGCCGCGTCATCGAGATCATCTTCGGCCGTAACCTCCACGCCTTCACCGTCGCGCGCTTTGCGATCGGCGCTCTGCCCTTCTCGCTGCTGCTGCTCCTGTTCAGCGGCGGCGCCTTCGCGCCCATCCTTGCCTTCACGCTACTGATGGGCGCATCGCAGGGCGTCATCACCATCGTCCGCGGCGCGGTACCGCTGGCGCTGTTCGGCGCCGAGGGCTACGGCCGCATCCTCGGCCTGATCGCGACGCCGATCCTCGTCGTCAGCGCGCTGGCCCCCACCGTCTATGCGCTCATCCTTGACAACTGGGGAAGCACCGTCGGCGTGACGATCCTGTTCGCCAGTGCGACGCTCGCCGCGCTGGCGATCGAGCTGATGGGGCGGTGGTATCGCCGCAACCAGGCCGCGGGCGGCTGAGCCCCGCCAAAAGCCTCAGCGGCGGGGACTAATGACGTGGTTCTGCACGCCGGCAGCGCCGAGCTGCGGCCGCTTGGAGCTGATCAGCCCGGCGTTGACCCCCGCCCATCCGATCTCGCCGGAAAGACGCCCGTACTCGATCTTTGGGCAGCGGTTCATCACCACCTTGAGCCCCGCGGCTTCCGCTTCCACCGCCGCCTCGTCGTTGCGGACCGAAAGCTGCATCCAGATGACTTTGATGCCGAGCTTGTCCTTCAGCGCGATCGCCTCGCGCACGATCGGCAGCGCGGCTTCCGAGTTGCGAAAGATGTCGACCATGTCGACCGGACGATCGATGTCGGCCAGGCTCGCCACCGCCTTCTGGCCGAGGACCTCCTGCCCCGCGAGCGTCGGATTGACGGGGATCACGTCGAACCCCTTGCCGAGCATGTACTTCAGCACGAAGTAGCTTGGACGGTTGATGTTCGCCGACGCGCCGACCATGGCGACCACCTTCACCTCGTTGAGTATCGCGGCGATGGTCGCGTCGTCGTAGCGGTCGTGATTCATGCGGGCCTCGGTGGCGGGAGCTGCGGTCGGCCATTCGCGTCGAGCGGCCAGAACGGATTATATGCAATCTCCCACAGATACCCATCCGGATCGGCGAAGTACCCCGCGTAGCCGCCCCAGAACACCTTCCGCGCCGGCTGCGTAACGCGCCCGCCCTTGCTGGCCGCGAACGCCATCGCGGCATCGACGGCGGCCTCGCTGTCGAGATTGATCGCGAGCGACATGCGGGAGAACGCCACCCCACCCTCGACCGTCACACCGGCGTCCTCCGCCAGGTCGTCACGACCGAAGACCGCGAAGATCACACCATTCATGTCGAAGAACGCGACGCCTTCATTGTCGAAGTCCGCCACGCGAAAGCCGAGCCCTTCGTAGAACCGGCGCGACGCCGCGACGTCCGCGACGCCTAGCGTCACCAGCGTCATCCGCTGCGGCAGCGGCGCCACGATCAATCGCCCTTCCAGTCGGGCGGTCGCTTGTCGATGAAGGCGCCGATGCCTTCCTCGGCGTCACGGTGCAACATGTTCCGCACCATCACGTCGCTCGCGTAAGCATAGGCGTCGGCGACTTCCATCTCGATCTGGGCGTAGAAGGCTTCCTTGCCGATAGCCACCACGGCTGGCGACTTGCTGGCAATAACGTGCGCAAGTTCAATCGCCGTCTCCAATGCGGCGCCTTGCGCGACGGCGCGATTGGCGAGCCCATAGCTCACCGCCTGCTCGGCATCGAGCGTCTCGCCGAGCAGCAGCATCTCCATCGCCTGCTTGCGCGGCACATTGCGTGACAGCGCCACCATCGGCGTCGAGCAGAACAGCCCGATGTTGACGCCCGGCGTCCCGAAGCTCGCCGCCGCACCCGCGACCGCGAGATCGCACGTCGCAACGAGCTGGCAACCCGCCGCCGTCGCCACGCCTTCGACCGCCGCGATGAATGGCTTTGGGCTGCGCATGATGGAGGTCATTACCGACGCGCAGCGTTCCATCGTGTTAGCGTAGAAGGCGCGCCCGCGATCGGCGCCCGTGCGGTGCGCGGTCAGTTCCTTGAGATCGTGACCAGCGCAGAACGCAGGCCCTGTTGCCGCGATGACGACGGCGCTGATGCCCCGATCCACCGACAGACGGTCGATCGCCGACTGAAGCGCCGCGAGGAGCTCAAGGTTCAGCGCGTTGCGGGCATCCGGCCGCGCGAGCGTCAGGATAGCAACCGCCTCCCGCCGCTCCTCGCGCAGCACGGCGGCGGTGCTCCCACTACGATCAGTTGGCGGCGTGCGATCCTGCATCGTTCTGCTCTGACCGCGTCGGCCCCGCGACGTGGGCCGACACTGTCACCGTTCGCGTCTACTGCTGGCCGAGCGCCTTCTCGAGCGCCGCCCGGTGCTTCGAGACCACCGCCACGTTACCGGGGAACTTGACCGGCGGCGTGTTCTTCAGCGCGTCGTTCAGCTCCTCGAGCATCTGCTTCTTCTCGGCCGCGGCGATCTGGGTGTCGGCCGTGATGTCGGTGATCTCCTTCTTGATCAGCTCGATCGGGTCCGAGTACTTGCCGGTGTCCGGATCGATGCCGCTCAGGATGACCGAGATGTTGTAGGCAACGTCGTCATATTCGGTGTAGTCCTTGAAGCCATGCTTCTTGGCGATCTCGTCGAGCTCCGCCTGTTGTTTGTCGGTCGGCGCCGCGCCTTCCTGGGCGGGATTCCGCTCGATGAACTTGGTGATGTCCGGCTGCGCTGCGATGAAGCCCTGGACGTGCTTGTCGTTGAGCTCGATCTGATTGAATGCCTCCTGCGCCATGGCAGGCGGCATCGAAGTGAGCGAGGCGATTCCAATTGCCACCGCCGCCGCAAGCGCGGCAAGAATTCCAAACCTGCTCAGCATCGGGCCTTCTCCTCGTTCGAATTCGTACAATCTCGCGTCAATGGTCGTGTTCAGGATTCGCGGACGTCATAGCAGAACAGCAGAGTGGGACGCCATTAAGGATGTCAACTGATACCCCACAGCCGAGTCACCTTTCTGTCACCGCCGTGACCGCGATGGTCGACGCCGCTTTCCCGCAGATCCACGCCTCAGGACGCGTGCTGGAGATCGAATCCGTCGGCCCCAACACGGCGCGCGTCCGCATGCGGCTTACGGATCGCAACACGCGTCCCGGGGGTACGATTTCGGGCCCGGCCATGTTCACGCTTGCGGACTTCTCGATCTACGTCGCTTTGATCGGCCGGCTCGGCGAGACGGCAATCCCCTCGGTAACGAGCAACCTCAACATCACGTTCCTCATGCGACCGCCGCCGTCCGATGTCATCGCCGAGACCCGGCTCGTGCGTGTCGGCCGCCGGCTCGCCTACGCGGACGTCGCCCTCTATTCCGACGGGGGCAGCGAGATGATCGCGCACGCCACAGGCACCTATGCCCTTGTCCCCGCAGCACCAAAATCATGAGGTAAATTGATACCGCTTACGCGGTAAAATAATACCGCAAATGCAAATAGTTGATTTTTATGATCAAATTATTCGTCCGCCCTGATGAAGGCCGTTGACCGCGTGCATTCGGCACCATAGAAGAACGTGACGCAGTGCGCGGCCTTCCGGTTGTGCCGCAGCGGCCTGGACGAATTCGACCGCGCTTTTGCGCGGATCACCCCGTCAATCCGGCGGGATCTTTCATTCGAGGACCAAACCAATGAAGACCTACAGCGCCAAGCCCGGCGAGGTGGAGAAAAAGTGGGTGCTGATTGACGCCGAAGGTCTCGTCGTCGGCCGCCTCGCCTCTCTGATCGCCATGCGCCTCAAAGGCAAGCACAAGCCGACCTACACGCCGCACGTCGACATGGGTGACAACGTCGTAGTCGTGAACGCCGAGAAGGTCGTCTTTACCGGCAACAAGTACGAGGACAAGAAGTACGAGTGGCACACCGGCTATCCCGGTGGCCTCAAGACCCGCTCGCCGCGCCAGATCATCGAGGGCAAGCACCCCGAGCGCGTCGTCTTCAAGGCCGTCGAGCGCATGCTGGCGCGCGGTCCCCTTCAGCGCCGCCTGATGACCAACCTCAAGGTCTACGCCGGTCCCGCCCATCCCCACGAAGCGCAGCAGCCGACGCCGCTGGATGTCGCCGCGCTCAATCGCAAGAACAAGAGGGTCTGACGCCATGACCGCTGATGCAAAGTCGCTCGAGGATCTCGGCAATCTCACCGGCCAGTCGGCCGAGTCGACCGCGCCGCTCCACGTCCAGAAGCTCGACGCGCAGGGCCGCGCCTACGCCACCGGCAAGCGCAAGAATGCGATCGCGCGCGTGTGGGTGAGCCGCGGGCACGGCAAGATCACGATCAACGACAAGGACGTCGAGACCTACTTCGCGCGCCCCGTCCTGCAGATGATCCTGAAGCAGCCGCTGGTCGCCGCCGAGCGCATGGACCAGTACGACATTCGCGCCACGGTTGCCGGCGGCGGTCTCTCCGGCCAGGCCGGCGCCGTCCGCCACGGTCTCTCCAAGGCGCTGACCCACTATGAGCCGGAGCTTCGCGCCGTGCTCAAGAAGGGTGGCTTCCTCACGCGCGACAGCCGTATCGTCGAGCGCAAGAAGTACGGCAAGGCGAAGGCCCGCCGCAGCTTCCAGTTCTCGAAGCGCTGATCCCTCGGGCATCGTCCCGGACGCGAAGGGCCGCCCCGCGAGGTGCGGCCCTTTTCGTTGCCGGCCCGGTGCAGTTTCCGGTACCGCGGCGGCCCGGCCCGGTGTATGGAAGGACCATGGTTGCCATCGGAAATCCCGCATCGTTCGAGCTGGCGTCGCGACGCCGCAGCACCGGGATTCCCCGCTGAGCGCCGGGCCGACGGCCCATGACCCTGAAAAGGCCGCGCTCTGCGCGGCCTTTTTCGTTTGGCGGCCTTGCGCCCGGGCAGGTGGGCGAAGCAGATAGGGAAAGTCGGAGGAGGGCGGTTCGATGGTCGACAACAGTGGCAAGCCCCGGGTCTTCATTGACGGCGAAGCCGGCACGACCGG
>VFQN01000209.1_pt1 | contig 121811 bp, 110 predicted proteins | sample 3512371 | NCBI WGS metagenome assembly VFQN01 (sample SAMN10412370, study PRJNA504923) | tailings metagenome | isolation source: Replicate 2 from Balatoc abandoned mine | place: Philippines: Itogon, Benguet | collected 2017-08-28 | reverse complement strand
AGCGCAGCGCAATCCGTTCTTTTTGATTTAAAATAAGGGGATGGAACTTTTTAGTGAACGGCTTGGAATGAGACAAGTCTTTTGCTCCACTTTTCGACGATTGGAAAAGTGGAAAAATCGATTAATACTCCTAGTGTTGCGTTTATGCCCTCTCAGCGTAAGAACTATTTTTCGCACCGTGTCCTAGGGAGAGGATGTTCTTGTTTCGGTTCCGGAAAATAACGGGTTGTGCTAATTAATGGGAAATCGCCTACTGCGGTGCATATTCTACAATATCAATTCCGATTCCGTTCGGGTCCTGGATCGCAAAATGACGATCTCCCCACGGTTCATCGCGAAGTTCGATTTTGATTTCAACACCTTTCTTTTTCATCTGCTCATACAAAGCGTCCACATCTTCCACTTCAATGGTCAGGTACATTCCTTCTCCCGAAAACGGTTTGTGAAACAAGCTTTGCTGACTTGGGTGATTCGGAAGCAGGAAACTGATCTCGGCACTTTTATCCGGCGCATGAAGCAAGAGGTAAAACTCATTTTCAAAAGTCACTCCAAAGCCCAAAATACCGGTATAAAAAGCTTTTGTTTCTACAAATTTGTCTGTTACTACTCCTGCGTTTAATTTCATTTTCTGTTGATTTTTATCCGTTAATCCTGTTTGCGAAAATACATTCATGTGGAAGAACAATCCTGCCAATATCATTATTATTTTCTGTTTCATCTGCCTGTTTTGATACTGCAAACATCCGGCAAATTGAATCCGAAACATAGTAAAAAACGGACAACTTTATCTTCCGAAGGCTTTGCTGGGTGTAACTCCGTAGAAATTCCGGAATTCCTTGATGAAATGAGATTGATCGTAATATCCGCTGTCGAAAAACAGTTTGTTCTGTCTCAGACTTTCGGTTGAAGGTTTGGCTTTCAGGATGTTTTGAAAACGAACCACCTGGCTGAATGTTTTTGCCGTATCTCCAACATAAAATTCAAACAAGCGGCGCAACTGCCTGGAACTGATTCCTGTTTGCAAATCAGTTTGAATATCAAGCACTCCGTTCTTTTTTAAGATCAGGTAAAGCGCGTCATACAAGCGGTTGTCGCGGTCGAAATTGCCATTTGCATGAATTTTCAAAAAACAGTCATCCAATAAGCGACAGATTTCTTCCGGTGTTTGTTCCCTGTTCAGACGATCCCGAATGTAATCGGCCACAAACGGTACAACGAGATCGAGCTTTTCAAAACGGTTGCTCAATTCTTTCGCATTGATCCCGAACAACTGCGGGAACATCGTTGGCAAAAAGCGGATTCCGATATAGTGAAAAGAGTTTTCCAAAGGAAATTCAGTGAATTTCTTACAGAATCCCATGACGTAACTGTCTTCCGGATTATTGAGTTCGAAAAAGATATCGATGCAGCCATCTGCTACGACCCTGTAATTGAATTGCTCCGACAATGTCTGATTCGTCTTCAGTTCCCAATAGCAATAAATGGAATCCTGCAACTGAACATGCGGCAAAAACTCCGTGTACCCAACATGCTCGGACGAACGTCTGACCGTTGGCTGAATCGGAGTATAGAATTTTCGGATATCCATGGATCACGACAAGATAGAACTTCTCTTTCTCTCTGCAAAGAAAAGGGATATTCCTGAATTTTCAATTTTGCGGTTATGCCTTGTATGAGAATTTGGAGGATGATGATAAAAAAACAGTCGCAGCATCTGATTACTACGACCGTTTTTTGTCAGAAAGATTTGTTGTGTCTAGGTCTTTTATCTTCTGTGAAATTAGTGTTTCACCATTTTTTTACTGTCAATGGTTTTACCATCAACTACGAGTGAATACGTATATAAACCACTTGTCAGATCATTGGCATAAACAACAACTCTTCCCTCGCCCTGCTCTGTAATTTCCACCGTTTTAATCACACTTCCCATTTGATTAAAGAACTGCAATTGGGCTTTTCCAAATGAAGACGGGATGTTAAAACTGATGACCGTACTTTCAGCAAAAGGATTCGGAACATTTTGGTTTAATACGATTACATTGCGATCGCTAAGATTTACGGATGATGTATTTTGCAAATTGCCTTTGTTTAGCAAAGTCTGCATCATTGCCTTTAGCTCGTCAATTTGTTTTTGTTGTGCTTCAATTTGCTGCGCCTGCTCTTTATTGAGAGCATTACTTTCTTTAATCCCTTCTAACAAAACAGGGATCATGCCCTGGTAATTGACAGCCATGTAGCCGTCTTTGTCTTCAGTTACCAATTGCGGGAAAACTTCTTTCAATTCTTGTGCAATCAACCCGATTTGCTCTTTGTCATTGAAATTTCGGTCCTTGAATTCGCCTGTTTTGAAATGATAGGTATAACCAGAAAGTTGTTCCAATCGCGAACTTACATTTCCGATAGGTGTAATGTTTGTTTTGAATCGGCTGTCAGAACTTGCCCACAAAACATTCGAAAGGTAAGCACTTCCATTAACGTTTAAATCACCACTGGTTTCTATTGCATAAATCCCAGGCGCACCTGTTGGTGGCTGGTCAACACGTAAAGCAACATTTGGAGCAGGTGTTGTTGAAGCAGACGCAAAAGAATTACGAATGAAAAAGCGTGCGATATTTTGATTGCTGCATCCTTGTACATCTCCAAAATTGAAGTTCCCCAAATTAGCCCCGCCGGATGAATTCAATGTGCTTGAAAATGAAACGTTGTATCCATTGGTTTCAATTAATCCGTCATTCGTCATGGTAATTGGATGCGCACACGTTCCCGGAAAATTTACTCCAACCGGAGCAAAGGTCAAAACCACATCTCCGTTTTGATCTACCGTTAACATTTTCGTGTGATCAATCCCCGTCACTCCATTTGCTGCAGGAGTAGAAGCACTGGTCAGGTTTGTGAAACGCAAACCGGAAGCTCCCGTACCACCGTTATTGGGATTAAAATTAAGCGGTGAACCAATGAAGTTAAATATTTCAAGATTATTCTGAGGGTTGGTCTGATTAATTCCGATTAATCCCCCGCTAAGATCTGTAATGTTTGTTTGGCATAATTGATTGGTGGACTGATTATACTTCACCACATTGTCATTCACCACACTGCTGCACAATGAAACCGGGGCAAATGTCAATGCCACATCTCCGTTTTGATCCACCGTGAGTACTTTTGTGTTGTCAATTCCTGTTACTCCATTTGCTACTGGAGTAGAAGCACTGGTCAGGTTTGTGAATCGCAAACCGGAAGCACCCGTACCACCATTATTGGGATTCGTCGCTAATGGAGAACCGATCAAATTGAATATTTCAAGCGCATTCTGAGGGTTTGTTCGATTGATTCCAACAAATCCACCACTGAGATCCGTAATATTTGTTTGACACAGTTGATTGGAGGACTGGTTATACTTCACCACATTATCATTCACTACGCTGCTGCACAATGAAACCGGAGTGAATGTCAAAACCACATCCCCGTTTTGGTCCACCGTTAGCATTTTCGTGTTATCAATTCCCGTCACTCCATTTGCTGCGGGAGTAGAACCACTGGTCAGATTTGTAAAGCGCAATCCGGAAGCACCCGTACCACCATTATTGGGATTAAAATTAAAAGGAGAACCGATCAAATTGAATATTTCAAGATGATTCTGAGGATTGGTTCGGTTAATTCCAACAAATCCTCCGCTGAGATCTGTAATGCTGGTTTGACAGAATTGATTGTTGACCTGGTCATACTTAACGACGTTGTCATTCAGGATACTAGTGCACACTCCGGTTTGTGCCCGACCTTGAACAGCCATGCCGGCTGCAAGAAGAACTAAAAAAATGTTTGCTTTCATGGTATTTAGATTTATGAAGTACAAAGATTTAGATTCAATCCAACATATTTCCTACCGTTAAATGCGTTTCTCGCACAAGTCTGAAAAACTGGAAATCCGACTATTTTCATCCAAACTATTCTTTGAATCATTTATCTCTGCCGGAATTTATTAAATTGCAAACAAAAAAGCCAAAACGCTGATTTTTACTACCTGAACAACATTATTTCACAATTAGTTCACTGATGATTAAGAGATGTATTGCAGCATGTTTATTTTTTTGCTCAACCGGAGTTATTGGCCAGGGTGAATTGTATTTTTCTTTTAATCAGCACAGTTATAAACCGGAAAAAGGAAGCAGTGATTTTACGTTCTCCAATGTTTCTCTAACTGAAGATCGATTCGGGAACAAAGCCAGCGCGCTTTTCATAAACGGACATGAAACCAGTCAGTTTTCTCTTGGGAAAAGTGGTTTCGCCAAACCTCAAAAAGGAACCATTTCTTTGTGGGTCAGCCTTGTCAGAATGGTTTATACCGGAAAAGGTTATTCTTTCAATGCCATTTTAAACACCCGGAATAGTGACAAGGTTGACTACTGCAGTGCGATCAGCCTTTTTTACGAACCCAAAAACGGGAAACTGGCGATAAACATGACCCGGGATTCGTTGAGAGATATCACCATCTTTTCAGCCCAACAATTTCAATTCAACCAGTGGACACACATTGCGATCACTTTTGATGATCATTATCTTTCGCTTTACGTCAATGGTCTATTACAAAGTAAAGCTAAAAAGGGATTCCGCACACGCTATTTAGCAAACGACCCCGTATTAATCGGACATTCCGGAAGTCAAAAAAACCTCCGCTTTTCACAAGGTAGTTTCGATGATGTGCTAATCAGCAACCGCGTATATTCCCCCTCGGAAATCAAGCAATTATTTGATGCTCCGAATCCGAATAAAACACAATTAATCCTGGAAAAAGTAGCACTTTACGGCGGTGTTGCATTGATTATCGCACTGCTTTTCATACTGACAATCAGGCGTTACAGGCGAATCATTCGTAAAAATAAAGAAAATCTCAGGATACAACAACGCATCAACGAATTGGAATTCCAGGTTGTACGTGCGCAAATTAATCCGCATTTTCTTTCCAATTCACTTGCAGTTATCCAGGATCTGGTACTTCGGGACAAAAAACACGAAAGCACACTTTATCTTGCGAAGTTCAGCTCATTGTTACGGAAAATTCTGGAGTTCTCAGATCAATTATACATTAGCCTGATGCAGGAATTGGAGACCATTGAACTTTACCTGGAACTGGAGAAACTCCGTTTCAACAATCAATTCAATTATTCCATCCAACTCGACGATTCAATAGACACTCAATATTTAAAAGTTCCTTCCCTGATTTGTCAGCCTTTTGTAGAAAATGCCATCTGGCATGGCTTGCTTCCGCTCCATTCACAACGAATCCCCGAATTACAAATTATCATACGACTTAAAGATGACGTATTAACGATCGAAATTCATGATAACGGTGTTGGGAGATCACCGAAAACGGACGAAAAGAGAAACTCAAAAGGGATCCAATTAGTGAAAGATAAATTGGATGTCATTCAAAAAATGCAGCCAGCCTTTAACTACTCGATTGAAATTCTCGATCACACGAATAACAATCTACCCACCGGAACAAGTGTCATAATTCAACTACGCCAAGATGATCAGCTCACTCATAATTGACGATGAAGCCCATAACCTGCGAAATTTAAAAAGCTTACTGGAAGAACATTGTCCAATCATTCAAATCATTGATCAATGCAGCAGTGCTGATGAAGCTTTGGTCGCCATTCGTGACAAGCAGCCACAATTGATTTTTTTGGATGTGAAAATGCCGGGGAAATCCGGGTTTGATTTACTCCTTGAAATAGAAGACATTTCATTTGAAATCATTTTTGTGTCAGCATTCAATGAATTCGCCATCCAGGCATTTGAATTTTGTGCAATCGACTACCTTCTAAAGCCACTCGATTTTACAAAGCTGGTTAAATCAGTAAACAAAGTCGCGGAACGCATTGCTCAGAAACAAAGCAGTAAGGACATTTATTATTTCATTCAGTCCTTAAATTCGGATGTTCACAGTCTTCAAAAATTATCTGTTCATAAAAACGGGAAAGTTGTACTCATTTCCATTGAAAACATTTGTTCCATTGAAGCTCATGGTGATTACTGCCTGATAGAATTACATAATGGATTACATTATTCGACTTCCAAAAAACTGGGAGCTTTTGACGATTTATTCCGTTCAACGAATCAGTTTATCCGGATCAGCAAAAGTGTTCTGGTGCGTATCGACAGTATTTGCAGCTATTCCAAGGGAGAACCTTGCTTTATCGAGTTGGAAAATGGAAAAACATATGAAGTGGCGCGGCGCAAAAAAACAGAAATTCTTAGCATCTTAAAAGTGGATCTTCCAACAAAAAGCAAAACAAATCAAAGTCCGATAACATAAAGTCATCCCGATCGGATTCGCGTTACTTGTCTTGTTTCATTACATTTCAAGCAGCTTTATTCTATTTTCAATGACCATTTATGTACCAGGTCATATTCCGGTTCGCGGGTTCCGAAGTAAAGAATGGAAAGACAAACGGCTTCCAATCCCCCGAAGAAAATCAATCCCGCTCTGACCGATTCCGTGTTTCCTTTCGCTGCTTCCATCGGAATAGAAATAACAGCCGCCAAACCGCCCAATGCAGCACCTGTCAACGACAACATCACTACGCCATCACCCCATCTTTTATCGTGTTTAATCGTTGTGATCTGATCGATCCGCATATTGAATGTGGTATCTATTACCGTATCGCCGCTGATTACTTTGGTTTGAAGGATTAAAACACTGTCGTTAAATCCGCTGATTTTAGCATATGAACTCTGACCATCTCTTGTTGAGAAACGATAATAATCGGTCTGATACAGTTTCTTCGTTCTTCTGATTCGTTCCTGGTTTTGAAGGACTAATTTCTGTTGACCATAAAGACTCATGGATAAAAGCAAAGCCAGGATGCATAGCACACTCTTGTTTATCCGATTTATTCCGGGCGAAATTCCGTTCATTGTTTTGATTTATTCAGGTGTCAGGTAAGTCAAAAATACACGCTCTTCGCAAAGCAACCTCATTTCCGGTGTTACGAATTTATTAAATCTTCAAAACAAAAAAGGACGCAGATTTTCCTCCACGTCCTTTACACCTAACCGTTTTCACCTTACGGCGAACATCAAACTAAACTATGATCTTATATTTACTTCTTTACAATTCTCAATTGCCCGATTTGTTTTCCATCGTTTTCAATGAATTATAGGCGAGTGAAGCAAAGCTACAAGCAACTGGCTTCAATACTGTTATGAAAAAACCGTAAAGAGTTGTGAATTTAAGAACCTGGAAAACCGGGGTTCAGGATTGGTAATTCAGCATCAGCGATTCCTGTAATTCTTTTGGAGTGAGCCCGGTTGCATTTTTGATAAATGCACTGAAATTTGCCGTACTGTCGAAGTTCAATTCAAAGGAAATTTCTTTTAGTGAAAGATCACTCACCACCATCATCCGGCGAATTTCGATCATTAATTCTTCGTGAATGAGTTTCAACGGTGCTTTTCCCAAACACTTTTTACATAATGTCGTGAGCTTATCCGTACTGTAGCCCATCATTTCAGCATAATCCGAAACTTTTCGTTTTTCTTTGGCGGATTCACTGATCAGGGAAAGAAACTTACTCGCAAAATTGCTGTCATCCATTTCAAAGGTCTGATTGCTGTGTTCAATCAGGGTAATCAGGATAATTTCGAGATAGCTGTATGCTTTGTGAATCGATAAGGTACTCAGATCTTTCACCTGGCAAAGACTTGAGATGATTTCCGTTAAAGAATAAATGTGTTCAAATGCTTCCTGCGACAAACGAATCTTTGAATCCCGGAAGTAAAGATTGTGATGCCTGATCGGAAAAATGAAATCAAAGATATTCTTGTGAAACTGAATCAGCAAACCTTGCGCGGAATTGCGGTTCAGCAAATGGATTTGCCCCGGATAAACCACGTAAATATCTTCTGCCTGCAAATCCGTTTTGGTAAAATCAATGAATTGATGTCCTTCTCCCTCTTTCACAAGGATAATCTCAAAATAATCATGCCGGTGCGGACTATGAAAATCATAGGTATTCGGATAGTCCAAAGGTTCTATAACCAATAATTTATTGGGATGCGGAAAAGAGACAATACTCATGGACAATGAACTAAAATGGAGCGTTTATTTACTAAACGCCGGATTCCCTGTTTCGGTTGGCTGACTATTGATATGTTTTGTGCTGTTACTCATTTGATTGATTTCGTCAATTCCATATGCAAAATCGGATAAGGCTTTCCGAAACCATCCAATGCCGATGTGTTTTTCGTTTCAAAGCCGAAATGTTCGTAGAATTTCACCGCCTGTTCGTTTTGTGCGTTCACATCCACTTTGCTGATGCCAAAATGCGTAATAACATGTTCCAGGAGTTTCTTTCCGCTTCCTTTTCCCCGCTGATCAGCTGCAACGAAGAGCATTTCCAGGTTTCCATCATTCGTGCCGGAAAATGCTACAATCTGTTGATTTTCATCTTTGACACAATGTAACATCACCTGGTCAAAAAAGGTAGGAACCAGCTTTTTGTAAAACAAAAAATCTTCTTCACTTAAAAAGTGATGTGTTGCTTTCACAGATGATTCCCAAACCGTCACCAATTCATGGTACTCCTTCTTGTCTACTTTATGGATCATTAGAGATGAATTTCTTTTATTATCAACAAAGCTATGCGTTTTTCCCTCCGCATCGCAGTTTAATCGGTTTTCTCTTTCATATTCTTGCGCACGTAGATATGATGAATATTCCTGAAATACTTTGCCTTCGAATTGATGGTATCGTACTCAATCTCCACATTGATATCCAGGTTGGGGTCTACGGATTGTTCAAATTCAGTATGTGTCAATCCCAATTCAAAGAACCGGATCTGCATTGCTTTTCCGCGTTTCATGAGTGTATTGATAATTTCCCAGTCTCCGGTATTCCTGCAGGCTGTCAGCAATTGGGGCAGGTAATTCATTGAGCGATTATCTTGCAAATAAAATGTTTCAAATACATCTTCATCCATAAAACGCTCCGCAATGCCCTCCGTTATTCCTAAAATCAAAGGAGTAAAATCATTGTTATTTATTTCTATCCATGCAACGATTTTATTCAGGTATAGATTGTTGTCATTGTTTTTATAATACCTTACAAATTCATTTGCTACACCAACCGGAACAAGATCCAAAACCTGGATCGAAATTCCCGGCAAAATGGAATTCATCCTGAATCGTGTCATGGTAGCCTGATTTGGATTTTGTTGCATGTACATCGCTGATTGCGTCCATAAAGTCGCTTCATTCAACATCACATGTTGCAGGATCTGCAGGTTGTTATTGATTTGTTGAAAAATGATCGGATCTGCCCAATTAGGCTTAACTGTCTGATACTCCATGACGGTTTGCCCGACAGGATGAAACTCGACCATCGCTCTCAAATAAGAACTCAAGGTATTCAACCAATGAATATAGTCGTTCGTAAATTGTGCCCGGTTCCGTTCAAAGTGCAATGAATTCATATCTCCCACGTGATATCTTCTCTCCGGCAAATGATGTTCATCCCGGATTCTATTTTCCACCGCATTGATATTCACATATTCTTCCGGGTTATTCCATAGCAATTGTTCTCCCATATCCGTTACTCCCATATCATCCATTTGTTCCGAATGAAGCGGAGCTCCTCTGAGCAAACGTTGCGCATGTCCCAATTCATGGCCAAGGGTTACAAATTCCGGCATGATAATCTGAGAATCATTCTCTCCGATATTGTACCCGCCACCGTCTTGTGCAATCCGTACAAAACTTCCGGTTCCAATCCCTTTTTTCCGGGCTTCATTTCCAAATTTCACCAAATTCGAATCGTCATGCCCTATTAAAAAGTCGTGAAAATCTACCGGGTTAAAATTGTTACCAACCTGGTCATAACCTGGTAAATCCTGTCGCCCGTCATCTACGCTGGAACCCGTCATCCGGTGTGCTTTCTCTCTTAGCGGATCAATCGATGAACGGGGAATTGCTTCTGATACCGGATGTTCCTTATCCCCCATTTCATTTGCGAAATTATCTCCGATGATCAGTTTTTGTTCTCCGCCGCCGCGATCCGTATTCAGATCATGCAGCATGTCCCTTCCGAATTGCCCTTCCAGTAAGCGGGCAAATGACGCCAGCATCCGGTTGCGGAAACCGGCACCTGTTTCACGAATTTCAAGATTCCCCGAACCGGCCAGTAAATCCGTCCAGATTTGAGTAATTTTCGCTACTTCACTATTTTGCATACCCTGCGTATTTACAGGTAAATGCTGTGTTTGAGAAATCTGAACGATCAAATCCTGGTGTTCCTGTTCGGCTTCAGCATAAACCGTTTTCAAATAAGCTGTATTTATAACGGAATCGAGATCTCCGGTTTTAAACTGATCAAACCATTCATGAATACTGAATAAAACCTCTTTCAAAGCGCCCAATCTCAATTGAAAATCCAAATCTGCACCGGGATCAATCAGGTGATAATTCTCCAGGTTTCCGGCTATGATTTCCAACTGTTGTTGCTGCCCATTCTCCGGAGTCAATCCATTTTCAAAAGCATCTCTCGAACGCAAAACGCATTGAATCGGTTGCTCATTATTTCCTGATTTCACCGTTTCTTTTGATGACTTTTGATCCGATGAACGAAGCAATTCTCCGCCTGTTTTAAACAGCTGAGAAGTATTTTGAATGGATTCCTGCAGTTTTCGTTGTGCAAGTGATTCCGGGCGGTTATCTACAAAATCGGATCCAGGTTTTCCGGATGCCTTTCTTTTCGGAACATCCAATAACGCAGACGTTTTTTTACTTCCTTTTCTCTGAGTGGTGCGGGTCATCATACCTGTTTATTTTGTTTTTGATAACTTCCTTCACCATCCGCAAGATTTCATAAGTAGCTGTGAATAGTGTCGTTGTTTCACTGGTTCTAAACTAGTGTTTTTTCTTTTCGGGATCAACTCTTGATTTAATTATTTCTTTATGTCTTATCCAAGAGTTTAAGATTTGTTTTTTTACAAGCTTCGTATTTAAGCGTGAGCCTTTCCTGTAAAAGAATTTAACGAGGATTGAAAATAGTTTAACACCACAGATGCACAGATATTAGTGGCGCTTACCAGTCGCCACCACTCGATCAGCGAGCATCTATGTTGTGCATTTGCGGGAAATACCTTCAGAATTTTTACACAGAACTTTTCTTTTATTTCCGGGATGTCCGCATGGCTTTCACTTTCTTAATCGCAGAATTACTCAGAAACTGCTGATACTCATCCGTTCCCAAACCGTAAAGCGCCATTTTTCCATTTTCATCGTTATGAACTCCGAAACCATAAGTTTTCGTCAATGGAGAAGCTCTGAAACAAGCTTGTCCTTTCGAGAAAAATTGCTTTCGTGCTTCTTCGTATTCCGATTCGGTCAACTCATTCCGGTCTGCAAATACCCGGAAAAGGATATCATCGGAAGTGTATTTATACGGATTTTTAGAAAGCATTTCATACTGCAATTCCGCAACGGTTTTCTTCTCTCCTTTTGAAACTGGAACGATTCCGCTGTTTGCTTTTGTATCTTCTGCCACTTCTATAAATGTATCCTGGTAATTTGTGGTATGTATTTTCATTTCTAAGCAATTAATCTCTTCCGTTTAAAGTCGAAATTTAAATAAAATGCGGAGATCTCTCCCCGCATTTCCTGATTGTTTTTAGCTGTTGTTTTTAATCGAAACGATCCAGGTTCATCACTTTATTCCATGCTGCGATGAAATCATTGACGAATTTATCCTGCGCATCGGCACTTCCGTAAACTTCTGCAATTGCTCTTAATTCGGAGTTGGATCCAAAGATCAAATCTGCACGCGTTGCTGTCCACTTCAAAGCTCCACCGCTTCGTCCTTGTCCGTCAAACAATTCTTCGTGTTCGTCTTTTGCTTTCCAAACCGTACTCATATCCAGCAAATTCACAAAAAAGTCATTCGTCAGTGCTTCCGGTCGATTGGTCAATACACCATGTTTCGATCCGTCAAAGTTGGTGTTCAATACGCGCATTCCGCCAAGTAAAACGGTCATTTCCGGAGCCGTAAGTGTTAATAACCGGGCTTTGTCGATCAATAATTCTTCCGTGGAAACGCTGTATTTGGTTTTCAGGTAATTTCTGAATCCGTCTGCCATTGGTTCCAATACGGAAAATGATTCCACATCTGTTTGTTCCTCGGACGCATCCATTCGTCCGGGTTTGAATGGAACCGAGATATTTTTCCCGGCATTCTGAGCCGCTTTTTCGACTCCTGCGCAACCGGCCAATACAATCAGATCGGCTAAAGAGACTTGTTTTCCGCCGGTGTTGAATTCCTGACGAATCTTTTCCAAGGCATCCAACACTTTTGAAAGCTGCGCCGGATTGTTTACCGCCCAAAATTTCTGAGGAGCCAAACGAATGCGCGCTCCATTTGCTCCGCCACGTTTGTCCGAACCGCGGAATGTGGATGCAGAAGCCCAGGCTGTACTTACCAATTCTGAAACGGAAAGCCCGGAAATCAGAATTTTTGTTTTCAGATTTGAAATATCGCTCCCGTCAATCAACATGTGATTAGCTGCCGGAACAGGATCCTGCCAGATCAATTCTTCCGTCGGAACTTCAGGCCCTAGATAACGGGCAATCGGTCCCATGTCTCTGTGTGTTAATTTGTACCAGGCACGCGCAAATGCATCTGCAAACTGATCGGGATTCTCATGAAAACGTTTGGAAATCTTCGCATATGCCGGATCAAAACGCAGGGAAAGATCGGTTGTCAACATTTTCGGAGTATGTTTTGTGGAGGCATCAAAGGCATCCGGAATATTCTTATCGGAGGTTTTTGCAATCCATTGATGCCCACCCGCCGGACTTTTACTCAATTCCCATTCGTAACCGAATAAATTGTCGAAGAACAAATTCGTCCACTGAGTCGGTGCTTGTGTCCAGATTACTTCCAGACCGCTGGTAATCGCATCTCCGGCTTTTCCTGAGCCGTATTTACTAAACCAGCCCAAGCCTTGCTTTTCGATACTTTCTGCTTCCGGTTCCGGTCCGACCAAAGCGGCATCACCTGCTCCATGCGTTTTCCCGAAAGTATGTCCGCCGGCAATCAAAGCCACTGTTTCTTCGTCGTCCATTGCCATTCTGGCAAAGGTTTCACGAATATCTTTTGCTGCTGCAATCGGATCCGGGTTTCCGTCCGGTCCTTCCGGGTTTACGTAAATCAATCCCATCTGAACTGCTGCCAGCGGATTTTCCAGATCCCGGTTTCCGGAGTAACGGCTGAACGGTTTTTCACTCGTTGCGAGCCATTCTTTTTCCATTCCCCAGTATACATCTTCTTCCGGTTCCCAAACATCTTCCCGGCCTCCACCGAAACCAAATGTTTTGAATCCCATGGATTCCAATGCAACATTTCCTGCCAGAACCATCAGATCTGCCCAGGATATTTTTTGTCCGTATTTCTGTTTGATCGGCCACAGGAGTCTGCGTGCTTTGTCGAGATTTCCATTGTCTGGCCAGCTGTTTAAAGGTGCAAAACGCTGTTGTCCGCCACCGGCACCACCGCGTCCATCACCAATCCGGTAAGTTCCCGCACTATGCCACGCCATCCGGATAAAGAATGGTCCGTAATGCCCGAAATCTGCCGGCCACCAATCCTGTGAATCCGTCATCAAAGCATGTAAATCCTTTTTTAAACCCTGGTAATCCAGGCTTTTAAATGCTTCTGCATAATTAAAACTGTCATTCATCGGGTTTGACAAGGATGAATGCTGACGCAGAATATTCAGCTTTAATTGATTGGGCCACCAGTCGCGGTTTCCGGTTCCACCGCCTCCAAGACTGTGTTTTTGAGTTCCCCCGTGAAACGGGCATTGTCCACTTTCGTTCGAATTGTTTTCCATAGTTTGCGATTATTTAACTCAGGAAAGTAAGTTAGCAAAAAACATTTACGGGACAAAGGGAAAATGATTAATTGATTTTGAATTTTGTTTAAACCCTAAAATGCCGTTTTTTTAATCCTGTTCTACAAGAAAGTTGAAAGCCAAATCAATTGTTTTATTCGAATATTTAACTACATCTTCCCGGAAACAGACTTTCAGCACATTGTTTTTCTTTGGAGTCAGGAAGTACCACATTGAAATCATTTTTTCAGAATGCCCTGTAGGAAAACGGAGGTGATAAACTGATTTTTTCAGTGTGTTTTTTACAACTATGTAACCTGTTTTGATTTTAGGATTTCAAGGTTTTAAGGCTTCTTCTTTCCGGGAAAAATGCTGAAAAGAGGGTTGAAAACGGCTGAAATGCCCTAAAACCGTGTGTTAAATCTATAACATTTTCATACTGTATCTATGCTTCATCCATACTTGATCTATGCTCTATCTATACTTGACCCATATCTGAGCTATTCAAATTCGGTTTTTTGGGATTTTGGATTCCTTTTTTGAAGGGTGTTTTTTTTACAATTATGTGAATCGGTCGCTACGTGTTGTTCTTGTTTCTATTTTGCCGCTGTAAGTTGACAGAGACTTTTTCTTCGCCTCCGGGATAGTTGAAATCTCCGGCAGATCTCGTAGATTTGCAGAACTTACCTCATCAGAGTATCAAAATAAACCACATAGGAACATAGGGCACATAGTTATTGTGGGGGTTAGATGGCAGCTTCGCTGCACAATGAAAACCACTAAGGCACAAAGACACGAAGTATATATGCGGTAGGTTAAGTGAACCACATAGACACATAGATCACATAGGCTGTTTTTCTTTTCAAGAATTCATTGGTTTTCAAAGGGAGTATTTACCTCGCTTCTTTCAATGGAAAGCGTCTTCTTTTGTATGCAAAATTCAGTAATGAGCCGTTGAAGATCGTCCAGAGGAAAATTGCCAGGCCGATCAGGTAACCGAAATGACCAATCAATTCGTAAGGCAGAAAAGCCAATCCACTCAAAATGGAAGTTAATAAAATATGTGTGAGATCGATTTGCTTTTTCAAAATGAATTTCGTGCTCAACAGGAAGAACAACGATCCCAAAAATCCTGCTAGAATTGTGATGTACTTCACCTGGTCTTCTCCGGAAAATATCCATGCGCAACTGTGGTAAATGGCGATGGAAAGAACGGCGTGAATCAAATTCCGGATGTCTGAACTTTTGCTGTTGCTCTTGAAATAGCAAGTTGCTAAGGGAAATGTGAGTCCGGGTAAAAGCAACATTAAAGCTACAAATAAGCCTTTTGTCATGTTTTCAAAATCAACGGACCAACAGAGAAAAAAGTAAAAAGCTCCGGTAAGCAAGGAATTGAACAAGGGTTTGTTCTTTTCATAAATAGTGGTTTGTGTCATTGCATTGCGTGTTAGTGATCACTATCAATACGCAAAAATACTTTAGATACCGTTGCAATAAAACTTCCCAACAATTTAGAACTTTCTATTCATTTCACCTAATAAAAACACAGGAATCACTGACTTTTAACATCTTCAGGCTAAGATTTCACTTTTTACTCAGCCATTCCGAAACGACCTTTTTGTAGGTTTCACCGATCGGCAGGTATTCGCGGTTCTGCATCTGAACCTGGTTGCCGTCGATCAGTTTGATCTTATCCGTAGGAATAATATACGAGCGGTGAATCCGGATAAACCGGCTCGACGGAAGCTTTTCCAACAAGTCTTTCATGTTCTCCAAAACCATAATCTTCTCGTCTTTCGTATGAATCCGGATGTAGTCTTTCAATCCTTCCACATACAGAATATTGTCAAACATGATCTTGTAATGTTTCCGGTCTGCCCGCACAAACAAATGATCAGCCTGTTCTGCTGCAGGAGCAAAATTATCCCGCCACTGGATGAATTTCTCCACACTTTGATAGAAACGGTTAAACGTAATCGGTTTCAGTAAGAAGTCAACCACGTGAAACTGGAATGCTTCCAACGCATATTGGGAATAGGCCGAGGTAATTATGAAGTTGTTCTTGCGGTTAAAAATCTGCATCAGCTCCATTCCCGTCAATTCCGGCATCTGGATATCCAGGAAGATCAGATCTACTTCCTGCGTACTCACCACATCAATTGCATGATGCACATCACTTCCGGCATACAACACTTCCAGGGACGACATTTTTCGCGCGTAGTCTTCTATCAGCTGCACAGCCAACGGCTCATCGTCTATGATGACACATTTAATCGGGGACTTCATTTCAATTGAATTTCAAGGGTTGCAATAAATACTTCATCTTCCTGGCGTGTATCCAGGTGATGTTTTTCAGGATACAGGATTTCCAGCCTGTTTTTCAGATTTTGCAAACCTATTCCACCCAGCTGGTCTTTTTTCTGCTGACCGATATTATTCTTCACTTCAAAGCGGATTTGTTTGTCATCGCAGAAAAGTGAGATCACCACCGGGTTTTCTTCCGAATAGGCTCCGTGTTTCAATGCGTTTTCAATAAAGGGAGACAACATATAAGGCGGAATTTCCATGTTTTCATCTTTCACATTCAGTTCCCGGGTCACAAATGATTTTTCATAATGTCTTAACTCTTCCAATTCAATATATGCATTGATGTAATTGAGCTCTTCAGACAAGCGGATCATACTTTTTTGTGCTTCATAAGTTGTAAAACGCATGATATTACTCAACTTTTCAATGGCTGACAAAGCATTCGGAGATTGAAAATGAACCATCGAATAAATGTTGTTCAGCGTATTGAAAATAAAATGCGGGTTGATCTGTGATTTCAGGAACTTGATTTCCATATTCTTCTGTTCCTTCATGATGTAATTGTTGTAATCCAGTGTTCTCACCAGGAAGATAATCAACCACAAAGCCGAGCACAAAATAATTGGCTGGGAACTGTAATACAGGTTATCGTAAAAGTAATAGACCAATTTTGTTTCCGGGGAATAATTTCTGAGATTCAAAAAGTAAAGAGTCAGAACTTCTTCAATCAGATACCTGAAACTTGCAAAGAACAAGAAACTGGTCAAAAAGCCAAAAATTGCTTTCTTCCATTTGAACGGTTTGAAAACCCGCGGCATCACGAACAAATAATGGATATAAAATGTGGCAATGTATACGACTATTCCCGTACTATAGAAAAGGTCAATCCTGCCAAAGTGAATACCTTCATTATCTACTGCGATCAGGCTGTAATACATCCAGATGATCCAAAAAATCAAATGAATGACCACTTCTTTTTTTACAGATATAGAGCTTTTATACATCTCGAAAAACATTTTTGTAAAGCTAGATATATCGTTTCAATTGAATAAACGGGTTCGTAGATAAACTAGCGGGGTTTGTAGATAAAACTTTCTGTCGTCGCTTCCTTTCTCAAATTTTGTCTCATAAATCAAATGAATATGAAGACACTTATTATTTCCCTCGGATTGTTGTTAGCTGCACAAGTCCACGCTCAACAAAACACGGTGATTATCCCGACAAAATTTCCGGATTCCATCCCGGTACTCAACATGGGAACTTTCCACATGGGATATTCTACGGATGCACACACGACCGAGTTTGATGAACACAACAAAGAAAACGTGAAGCAGATTCACGAAATCGCACGCAAAATCGCCGAGTTCAAACCGACAGTAATCATTGTAGAAACACCTCCTTCCTACAACAAGGCCTTGCAACAGGAATACCAGGAATACTTGAAAAATCCGGCAATGAAATTCGAATCACCTTCTGAAATTGAACTCCTGGCATATGAAGTGGGAAGACTTTCCAATTGTAAACAGATCTACGGAATCGATTACAAGGAAAGCTACAACTATATGATCGGTAACTCCCTGAAAAATCCTGTCGATACTGTGACTACCGCCAAATACTGGAATATGTTCGAAGCTTTCGATCAAAAGTATCCCGAAGATAAAATGAAACTGCTGGACGCACTGATCATGAACAACCAACCGGCTTACATGGATTTCATGATCAACATCAATGCGGATATCCTGACACATGTTTCTTCCGAAGGCAAGGCTCAGGGCGCGGACGAAGCTGCAAAGTATTACCATCGCAACCTCGTGATGTATTCTAACCTGAACCAGGTAAAACTGACCAAAGACGACCGTGTTTTCATTCTGATGGGCGCTTCGCACACCGCTTTCTTCAATGATTTCATGAGACGAAGCCCTAAATATTCATTGGTTAACATCTTCCGCTTTTTAAAATAATGACTTGTCCCAGAATTTAAGTGATTTTTGAAATTTCCCGCTGAGGAACGCAGAGGACCGCTGAGTAAAGTGTAAAAAGTCTCTCATTTTCTGCAAACATCTGCGCCACCTCAAGATAACGTTCACCTTTCAGGCTGAACTATCTTTCGTCTTCATACGCGTTGCGTATTCTTCTGCGGGAGAAAGAAATACACTGTATTTGATATCAGTATATTTCCATTTCATCACCTATATTTTAGGGCACTGCGTAAAAAATCCCCTTTAACTCTTTATACCGATCGATTGTCATGAAAAATACTTTCTGCTTCATCCTTTTCACCTTTTCCTTCTCTTTCTTTTACGGGCAAAGCCTTCAACTTACAGGAAAAGTAACCAACCGCGAAAAAATTCCTATTGAACTTGCAAGTGTACTTCTGAAACTCAACGACAGCATCAATATCAATCATGTAACGACAGACAGTCTTGGGAACTTTACGCTCCGGGCTGAAGCAGGAAAATATACGCTGCATATCCGGCAATTCGGAGAAGAACTTTACAAGCAAGATCTTTCCCTGAACGAAAATACGGATCTTGGAATTATCGAAATCAACGAATCCCAGTTACTGGAAGGAGTTGTGGTAGAAGGACGCAAAAAAATCCTTGAGCGAAAAGCAGACCGTTTGGTGTTTCACGTCGAAAATGCTGCAACTGCAGGCGGAAATGCCTTGGATGTACTGGCTTCCACTCCAATGGTTCGCGTTCAGAATGAAACTGTTTCCATTATCGGGAAAAGTGAAGTGTTGGTGATGATTGATGATCGTTTGCAGCGCATGTCTTCCGATGACCTGGCAAACCTGCTTCAATCCATTCCTGCCGATCAGATCAAGAGCATCGAAGTGATTACCACTCCGCCTGCAAAATACGAAGCGGAAGGAAACAGCGGGTTGATCAATATCCGTATGAAATCGGCAAAGGCAAACTCCTGGAACGCAAACATCGGTGCGAATTACAGGCAAAGAACTTACGCAGGTGGGAATTTGAACGGCATGCTGAACTACAATCACAACAAGCTTTCCTTCCAGTTTTCGATCAATAGTGGGAATCACCGTTACCTCTCCACTTCAAAACAGCATATCTTTTATCCGACTGAATCCTGGCAAACAAATCAAAAAGATCTGACCATCGTCAAAGAATTCAGTGTTGGAGCAGGATTGGATTACAAATTGACCCGAAACTGGACTTCCGGAATCAAATACTCGGGTTCCTTAACCGGGGAATCAAGTCAAATCAATCCGTTGACGAGCAGAACTTCTGTTTCTTCCGGAAACGTGAATTCCTATGTTTCCTCTGATGTAAACGCTACAAGCAAGCCGGAGATGCATTCTCTTAACTGGGCGAATACTTTTAAAACAGATTCTTCCGGTAGAATGTTGACCATTGAACTTGACTATTTCAACCACCGAAAGAAAGATTCCCGTTTCTTCTCAGGAAATGAACTGGACGAAAACAGGAGTATCATTCCGGCTACTTTTTTCTCATCCACCAATTCCAATATAAATCAAATTCAAAACTATTCCTTCAAGGCCGATGTTGAAATGCCCCTGAGTTTTGCTGCACTGACTTTCGGAGGGAAACTTTCCAATACCGAAACGGTAAACGACTTGAGTGTATACGATCATGAATCGGGAACTACGGTTTTGAATACGAATCAATCCAACATATTCCGTTACCGTGAATACAACGAAGCGGTTTATTCTTCTCTCAGCAAGAAATTAGGGAAGAAATGGGATTCGCAAATCGGATTGCGTGTGGAATTCACCCAAACGGAAGGATATTCGAAAAACCTCGATCAGACCAACCAGAATCAATACATCAAGTTGTTTCCTACGGCTTATATTACGTATTCACCAAACGACAACCGTTCTTTTTCACTAAACTACAGCAGACGAATCAGACGACCGGATTTTGATTACCTGAATCCGTTCATTGTTCGTTCAAGCCCGTATTATTATTCGGAAGGAAATCCGTTCCTGAAACCGACCATCATTGACAACCTGGAGTTTTCCCTTATCCACAAACAAAATTGGGTTTCATCTGTCTATTATTCCTACACTTCTGATTTTTCCCAGGAACTTTCGATTCCCGATGTAACTACCAATATCACCAGAAGCACTCCGCTAAATTATGCCAACTCGCATATTGCAGGGTTTTCTACCTATTACAATTTCAACAAGTGGAGCCGCTGGAACAGTTTTACCGGGTTCAACATCAGCTACCAGTCGGTTAATTCGAAAATCGATTTCATCCGCTCGGTCGGAGGATGGAACGCTTACCTCTATTCAAATAATGATTTCACACTGAACAAATCCAAAACACTTTTCGTCAGTGTAAACTACTCATGGCAACCTCCAGGAACTTACCAGATCTTCCAGATTTCAGCCTTGCACATGCTGGATGTATCCGTACAGGCTTTGTTCTTCAAAAAGAAACTTTCTCTCGGAGTGACGCTCAGAGATCTGTTGAACGGACAACGACCGGTAATCAGTTATTATTCCAATGACGTCAAAACATCCGTTCAGAGTTACAATGATTCCAGGGTGCTAAGAGTTTCCGTCAGCTACAAATTCGGAAATGACAACCTGAAATCAAAAGAACGGAATTTCGGAAACGAGGAAGAACAAAACAGGGTAAATTAATTTTCTATGTGTTCTATGGTTCTATGTGGTAAAGCGAACCACATAGGAACATAGGACACATAATTTCAGGGAATTACATGCTATGTTTTTTATGTGAGCTATTGTGGTTCAAAAACAAACCACATAGGTTAATCTAAAAACCACATAGAAACATAGAGCACATAGTTTCAAGGAATTACATGCTATGTTTTTTATGTGTGCTATTGTGGTTAAAAAGCAAACCACATAGGAACATAGAGCACATAGTTTTATACTCCGGTGAGATTTCTAAATGAACTTAACGATGCTGATCGATCAACACCACATTTCCATCCGGATCTGTGATCATCAAACTAGCTGGTCCTGTCGTTGTTTCATCTACTTCGGGATTGATTGCAATGCCTTCGCTTTTCAATCGGCGCTGAATTTCACGTACATCGTCAAACTGCTCTATGTTTTGCGCATTTTCATCCCAACCCGGGTTGAAAGTCAGGATATTTCCCTGGAACATTCCCTGGAATAAGCCCACCAATGCATTTCCGTTTTTCATAATGAGGTATTTCTGAGCCATTCCGCCGGCAAAAACCTTGAATCCCAGTTTTTCGTAAAATTCCTTTGAGACAGTCAGGTCTTTCACACTCAGACTGATTGAAAATGCTCCTAATTTCATATTCTTTTCTTTTTCAGGTTTAGTATTATTGATTTTGACAGCCGGTTTTTCGACAAAGATCGTGTTGAAATAGAACCCAAAGCAAAACGAGGATGCTGTTACAAGCCCTAAAATGATTAAAACCGTTTTTTTCATTTCGATATCCGTTTAGTTCTTGCAATGTAGTATAAAATCCGCTTGGTGAATTTACATGGATGACGTATAAACTAAAAAAGTGCAAACAACTCATGCTTACACCTTCCTTTTATTCAAACGTTTGTTTTTAATTTTTCTTAAACAAAAATTGTCCTCCGCCCTGTTTTAATACCATTGTTTTTTCAGACGGATTAAATTCCATCACAATACCGGCCTGGTCGAATACGAATTTATCCTTCGCACTTGCTTCAAGCGGAAAAGCTCCCTGCCCTGTTGCCTGTGCTGTCAGGATTTTACCATCTTTGAGAACGGTTATTTTCACAGGAAGATCCGATGAGGAATAAACACCGGCATAAGCATCCAGGTCTTCCGGTTTTACGTCATAGCTGGTGAATACCGGAATATCATACGGTTTATTGTAAAAGGCGCTATACATTGCGGTCATAATCGCGCTGTTGCTGTAATTTGATCCGTTTGAAATCAATGCAAAAGACACATTTTTATCAGTAAAATGAATGAATTCGGAACTGAATCCGTCGATTCCGCCCGTATGACCATAACCGACTTTGTCGTAGAAAGGTGTTTGAAACAAGCCCAAACCATATCCGTCCTTCAGGGTTTTCATCAGTTCGACGTTTTCTTTTTTCACTAGTTTTCCTCCGAACAAAGCTTCACTAAATTTCACCAGGTCTTTCGGTGTAGAAACAATTCCGCCGGCTCCCAAAGGAATGGAAATGTCCGTTTCCGTTTCAGGCTGCCAGCTTCCTGAGAAATGATACGATTTCACTTCGTTGTTTTGTGTATTGATCTTCCCACCCAGGTACGTGTTTGTCAATCCGACCTGATCAGTGATCTCCTTCTTCAAAATCTCCGCGTAAGGCTTATTGAACGTTTTTTCCAGGATGAAGCTCAGCAAAACAAAGTTCGAATTACAATATTCAGCTTTCGTTCCCGGTGCAAAATCGCTTCCACCTTTTGCAATGATTTCGACCATTTCCTGTTCTGTCTTAGTTTCCGTCAACCAAGACATGTAACTTTCATCGTCTGTGAAATCATGAATTCCGCTTCGGTGTCCCAGCAAGTGTTTTACGGTGATTTTATCTGCATTTTGGATCGTCGGAAAAAACTTCCCGATTGGTTGATTCAGATCCAGTTTTTTCGCTTCAACTGCTTTAAGGATCAATACCGTTGTAAAGGTTTTGGAAATGGAACCGATGCGGTATTTCGAGTTTTCGTTTGCTTTCGTGTTTGCTTCCACATCCGAAAATCCAAGCGATTTGGTGTAAATGATTTTCCCGTTTTCTGAAATGGCTACGCTTCCCATAAATTTGCCACTTTCTTCCAATGATTTGAAATAAAGATCGAGTTTTTGGGTATCCATCTTTTGTGCACATGCAAGGGATAGAACGAAAAAGCACAATAGGAATGTGAAGTAAGATTTAATCATTGTTGGTTTTTTATGGATTCTTTCAGCAATAATACGCCATCTAAAAAGATTTTGTCCGGTAATTTATTTCATCGAACCGGATGACTGATCATCGGCGGAACTTGTTTATAACCGGATTTATTTCAAACGCTCCAGTTGTCCTTTTCGTTTTACTATGTTCTTATAATCCCATTGGATTTCCCTTGCTTTTGCCAGCCAACGCGCCAAATCTGCCGTATTTACTTCACTTACGTCTGTATAGCGCGATTCTGCGGCTTTAAACGTTCCTTCCGGTTTCAGATTTGCTTCATCAAACGACTGACCGCTCCAAAACAGCAAACGCACGCAGTTTTTCAATTTACTGTATCCAACCACCGGATTTCCTTCCAGGAACCAAACGGGGTGTGCATGCCAAATTTTGTTTTCTGCCTCGGGAAGGCCTTTGCAAATTTCGTTTGCCAACAGATCACAAATCAATTGATTTTCTTCTGTCTGTGCCTGGTTGTATGCCTGAGTATCCGGATTCATCTCATTCTTTTTTATTAAAGATAGTAAAAGCTTCAAAATCAAAAAAAGTGGGAATGCGACTAAACAATCTTTAAAATACAATCGTGCTTTACTTACCGCAAATGCGCAAATGTTGGAGGCGCTTACCAGTCGCCTCTTTCCTCAATAAACATTACAAACTATGTATTTATAAAACTCAAAAGCGAGTGCGGTATCCGAGCTAATAATTTGTGCATTTGCGGTAGAAAAATTAAGTCTGAATGTCAATTATTATCAATACCCAATACATAGCATCCACTTTCTCTATTCTTACGTTTATTTGATTTTGATTATTCCTGTTCGATACAAATCCAATGCTTTTTGGAGAATATTTTCAATGGTTTCAACAGGCAGATCTTTGTCCGGATCTACTTTGAAAATCTTCATCCTGGAACGGTCTCCTTCTTCCAGCTCCGGATGATCCAGGTGTTTTCCTTCTACCATCAGTATGTATGGTCGGTCAGTTTTTTTATCGGTCCACAAATAACAAAACATCTTCTTTTTGTAGCAGAAACAAGGCATTCCCCACTTCCGTGTTTCCGTAACATCCGGATCCTGCTCCAGGATAATACTTCGCAATGCCAGCAAACAGCTTTTGTTCGGCTCTTCTTTATTCAAATAGTAGTTGTGAAGTTCTTCAAGCATGATTTACTGTTTCTTTGGTTTTCAGACGGGTTCAATTGTTCAAAAGGTAAAAAAGTTCAATACAGTTTCATCCAAACCCTTGATTTTTTTTGAACCTTTAAACGTTTTTACCCGAATAGATCGTATTATTATAAACCACCGGCATTTTTCCTTTCCAGTCTCTCCACAGATTTTCATCTGTTATCAGTCGTGACATCAGGTTTGCGACATTTATGCGGCTGGTTTTTCCAGGATTGAACAACGCACTTCTCACCGGAGATGGATGCAGGGAATATTCCGTTACATGTTCTTCGTCGATGAGTGAATCCGGGCGCACAGCTGCCCACTCGATCCATGGATTATTTTGTCCGACTTGGGTTCTCAGATAATCTGCGGCTTGTTCATTGTCCGGATGCGGCGGTAATAACAGCCGAAGCAATACGGTTACCGTTCGTTCACCAATCGAAATGGGTTCGTTTAAATCCCGGTTTCGATTTCCTGCCGTATTCATCAGAACGAATTTCACGGGTTTTCCAGGCTTATTTTTCGTAATGGCTTCACATAACAAGCTCACCGAATCTCTGACCAGCTTTCGCGGCTTCCCGTACATTCCTTTTAAGCTCATGTTATGTCCCAAACAACAAGCCACTGCTTCACAATCGGCCACATATCCGGACATTTTTTCGACCGGGATTTCTGCAATCGCTCCATTGATGATTTCCAGTTGTGGGTTATTATTCCAATCATCGGGAATATGACTCGTTGGACGAACAATGATTTTAACTCTTTGCCCGGATTCCATTAGTTGTTCCACCAATAATTTTCCTGTTGCTCCGCTTGCCCCGACTACCAGTATTGCCATTTCATGCTGTTTTGTTCTTTAAACTTAGCACTAAATCAGGAAAACTTTTCAATCATTCCTTAACCGCAATTAAAAAGTCGATCTCGGCATCTGCCGGATTCTGAGCCTTTTCTCCGAAAACTTCGTAGTCTGCAGTAAATGCCCTGTTCAAATCCATTCCCCAAATCTCTACCCATTTATTGATAATTAAGCCTTCAGCCAGGTTTCCTTTGGAAGATAGTTTCATATAGCTTCCGCCATCAATGAATTTTCCAACCATTCCATCCGGGATTTTGTCCAGGTTTTCCACTTTACACCCCAAAATGACGTTGTAAGGTTTGGTATGATCACTTTCATAATCCGTGTAAATCGAATACACCGTACTATCTAGTTTGTTCGGAATGGCTTCCAATATATTTTCATGCATAAATTTGCCCCACAAATCTGCAATTTCTGTTGCAGCCTGATTATTCTCATTCGTCGTTCTCACCGAAATGCCGATTACCCGGAACGGTTCCATCTTTAGTTTTTCCATTGTTTACTCTTTTAGATTTACAACAAAACTAAAAGGGTGTTGTGACAACCTTATGTCAGGGGTCCGGAAAAATTTTAATGTTTCAGGTTAAATAATCGGATGCACAAAGGAATCAATGCCAATGAAATTGCAATGAAAATCGAAACTCTGACATAATTGAGTGTTTGCCAAAGTGAAGTTCGGTTAAGCAGATCTTTCGCAAGCGAAGGAGTTTCTGCGACTTTCTGAAAATCAATAATGTTGGGTGCAAAATAGGAAAGTGTCCAGGCTCTGACAGCAAAATGAACGGCAAACAAAACCAGGAGCCAGTTTTTGACCGGAGCAATTTTCCAGCAGAAAATGATTGCAAGGATGAATGTAATTTCATGCAACGAATGAAAAATAATCCAAAACACTTTTAAACTCGCTCCATGACCATCCGATAGAAGATTGAAATTATCGGGTGGAGAATTCACCCATTTAGGAACGAATACAAGCGTTTCAAAAATCTGCGCCCCATTCATTAAAAAGTAAATTAACGTGGTTATACAAAGCCATATCTCGGCTCTTGTCAAATAGCTTGAGGTTATATGTTCCATTTTAGTCATTTTGTTGGGTGTTTATGTTTTGAGTCACTTCTTTCATGATAGCGGTTGCTTCAACAAAATACCGCTCAATCGTTTGGATTTCCGTTATTGAAAAGGAAGCCAGGAGTTCCAGTGTTTTTTCCTGCAATTCACTAAAAAGTGGTTGCAATAGCGCCATGCTGTTTTCCACATTTGGTACAATCAGTACTTTTCGCCTGTCATCCTTGGTAAACTGTCTTTTGAGTAATTTCTTTTTTTCCAGGCGGTCAATCAAACCGGTTACCGCACCGGTCGTTAGTCCTGTAAGTTTTGAGAGGTCGCCTGCCGTCAATTCTTTGTGCTGCAGAATCAATCCCAAATATTTGTGATCGGAGCCTGTAAGCCCTGCTTTACGGGCAATTGCTTCATGCATAAAGATGGATGTGTCCGAATACTCTCGGCTTGCTGCTCTGAATTGCCGGATAATACTATCGGTTGTTTTTTTACTCATTAACTAAATATCTTAGCAACAAAGATAAATGAATTGCATATAAAAAAGCAAACCTTTCGAGAAAAAAATCGAAAAAGTCAGAGAAATAAACTGTTTGCTAAACACTCTTTAGCAAGCTATTAGAGTGTTTACACCTTTAAGGGTTCTGAAATTTATCTTAGAATTCCATTGGATTCCGTCAGGATAATCGGTTTTCCGTCCGTTATAATCAATGTATGTTCGTGCTGCGCCATAAAACCGCCTTTGTTTCCAACCATCGTCCAGCCGTCATTCAATGTGTCAGCGTAGGTTGATGTCGTAGAAATAAACGTTTCGATTGCAACCACGGAATTTCGTTTAAAACGTCTGTGGTCAAAACGGTTTTTATAATTCAGCAGTTCATCCGGTTCTTCGTGCAGACTTCTGCCGATTCCGTGTCCGCCCAGGTTTTTAATGACCTTGTACCCTCTTTTTTTCGCTTCGGATTCCATCAAATGTCCGATATCAGCTATTTTGACTCCACCACGAATATGGTCGATTGTTTTCTGTAGAATTTCTTTCGATGCATTTACCAGTTTCTGGTGGCCGTGTTTGTCCTCACCAAGCACAAACGATCCGCCGTTATCTGCCCAAAAGCCATTCAGTTCGGCTGAAACGTCAATATTCACCAAATCACCTTCCTGTAGAATCCGCTTGTTTGAAGGGATTCCATGACAAAATTCATTGTTCACGCTGATACAAGTCCATCCGGGAAACCCGTAAGTCAGAAAAGGTGCCGATTTTGCTCCGTAATCCGCTAAAACTTTTGCTCCGTATTCATCCAATTCTTTCGTACTCATTCCGGGTTGAGCGTAACGGATCATTTGTCTCAATGTTTCTGCAACAGCTTTGCTTGCTTCCTGCATCCCGATTAGTTCAGATTCTTTTGTGATTGACATGTTTCGTTTGTTTGTATCGTTATTCGAATGAATTTAAGACCTTTTCGGCTAAATTTAGTCAGTCTATCGGATGATATTGATATTTTCCCTGAAAAATAATCTCTTTAACCGGGGTTTCAGTCATCCTTCCCTCCCAATAAGCAATAAATTCAGACAGCAAATCGTGGTACAAAATCTGGTTTTCGATCTTGTCAATAATCTTCATATCGCCCTCAAAAAATGCCTTAGTTTCCAATAATTCCACTTCATAGATTGTTCCTTTTCCTGCTAAGTGGGTTGATCTGTAATAATTGCAACTGTCCAGGCTGTCAAAAAGAAAAACGGACGATAATCTTTTCGGGAAACTTTTATACAACTGATTTCTTACGGCTTCATTCATGATTTCCCACAAATAAGTTCCATTATTAAACAAAATGAAGGGATTCATTTCATCAAAGCTTTGCACGAAATCATTGACACAGCTGATTGGAATTGTTTGATTCTTGTGATGATCGTTGTTTGTGACTTTATACAGATCAATATATTCCTCATTCACAATAGCATTCGCCAATCCGGCCAGATAGTCACCTTGCGTCATATAGATCTGGTTATTAAGCGTTACTAAAAAATCAGCCGAAATGTTGTTGCGATGCATCACCCGTAAATAGGTATTGATGAAATGCTGATAGTATTTAAAATCAAAATTAGAACCGTATGCAAAATCTTCGGAATGATAGATTTTATCCGTGTCAATCGGTTTAAGTTCCACTCTGTAAAATTTTTGAGGCATTATCTTCTGTTTTTTATAAATTCCTGGTTAAAAACGCCATGTATCGAGGTACAGGTATTATTCACACCTAAACTATATTTAAAGTAAAATCGTGCTTTATTTACCACAAATGCACAAATATTGGAGGCGCTTACCAGTCGCCTCGATCTCTTATAAAACGAATAAATATTGCTTATCTGATTCAAAAGCAATTATAAGCTTGGATATGATCTCGACAGTTATCGGGAGTGATTAATTCCTGATGTATCGTATCCCTAACAACCTTCATTTAATCTTCCCGGTCTTTCGAAAGTACTTCAAACAACCTTTTTCCATCCATTTTATCGTAAACGGATAAATTTGAATAGTTTCCTTTCTTCACCATTTCAATGAAACACTCTTCTGCTTTGACATCAACATAGTTTTCAAAGGAAATAAATGCCAATTCTTTGTAGCTGCAAAGGTTTTTCGGCAATTCTTTAAACGAACAGTAATAAGCAAACTGGACAATTGCAGGCATGTTTTCAATTGGAAACCAGGTTAACTTTGGTGCTGTCAGATCGATTAGTCCAAGTACAGGAAAATACTTTGCCGTTTTCCAATCTGTTAATTCCGGTGTATTCATACTTAGAATCTCCACCTTATCCAGCAATGCATTTTCCATTGAAAGCGATTTCAATTTTTCCGAATCAACCGAAAGATGTTCCAGGGTTGGGAAAACAGGAATTACCAGATTCTCACTTTCGTAACCATTAATCAGTAAATGCGTCAGGTTGGTCATTTTCAACTCTGAAATGAAATTCAGGATTTCCTGGTCGGTTCCCAGTAATTTAATTTCTTTCAGTTGCAGGTTATTCCGGAGCGAAGATTTGATTTTCTCATTCGAATTCCCGGTGTATTTTATGATCAATGCTTTCACCGAAGTTTCTTTTCCAAGGACCGCATTGTCATCAATGATCTTAAATTTCAAATCATCATTATAAGGTTCGTATTTCTCCTGGCCAATTACAAAAACCGAAAACGATAGAATGAGAATGAGAATAGTTTGTTTCATGTTGGCGTTTTTTAGTCCTACTAATTTAGTATTTCCGGCATCAATTCAAGCCGGTTTAATAACATTCATTTCCATCAATGCATCAAGTATCGCTTTGAAAAGAAGACTGATGTCATTCAATTGATTGATTTCATTGATTTCTTCTTCCAGGATATAATACAACATGCAGTTTCCTGCTTTCGGTTTTTCTCCGAACAGCCCTTCTTCATCCGTAATCTCCAGGCGGATCGTCTGGTTTTTCAACAAGATTTTTGCAACCGCATCCTTGGAAAAAAGGAATCGTGTTTTCGTTTCATCATTGCTTTTGATCATGAAGTCTTTATCAAAGCGTTTGTCCCCGATCTGGATATCCTGTGCTCCGAAAATCTTGCTGATATTCTCCATCAATCCCTGGCGGGTAAGTAGGATTTTAAACGGATCCAAAGAAACAAACTCTACAACTCCACGCACATATTCCGAAGTTTCTTCAGGAGTCGTGTAATAACTGTACGTTTCAATGGTAATCGGAAAATTCCTGTAACGAAAATCAAGCCGATAACCTCTTGAAGAAAAGCGAAAAATTCCGGAATTCTCTTTGGAAAACTGCTTCCAAACCGAGCCGTAATCCTTTCCGAACAGGGAATTATATATTCTCTTGAAGAGTGTCAACTTGCGGGTGTTTTATTCCGGAATTCAATTATTCCATCTCATAATATACGACTTTTCCGTCTAAAATGCTTGTCAACCCTGTTCAGAAATATTCCGGATTGTTTATTCCGAACCGCTCAAAGCCAGGATATATTTCTCAATATACTGCTGCTTTTCTTTGGATTTGTACTGCTGAATAAAGCGCGGATGTTCCAGAACCGTCAAACGGTCAAACAATTTCTCTTCGGCGTTCAGTTTCCGGATAAAATCGGCATTTTTCTTCCCGAGAATAAATACTTCCGAAGTGTCGAGCCCCAAACTGATATGCTTTTTCAGCGAATCAATCATAAAGCCTTTCACTGTTTCGAAAAGTGCCGGATCGTCGTAATAATTGGCATTGAGCCAATTCCCGCCTTTCCCTTCGCGAATAATTGCCAGCGGAAACGGAGAATTGATGTAAAACTGTCGATAGAAAGCTTCCGCACCGCCGTATTCGGCAATCATGTCGTAGATGAAAACGGAAGAAATTTCATGTGTGTATGCCGAATGCATTTTAATTCCGCAGACACTTTCCAGGCGTTTCGTGTCTGTGAAAGGCACACCGGTAATTCCTGCACCATGACGACTCGGGTTAATCCCGACAATGAATTTCCGCCGGGCCGAATCGTTGTAGTATTTGTGATAAAACTGCTGCATGACTTCCATCGTTTCAGGATTATCCAAATAAGGATTCAGGACCTGGAAACCAGCCGGAAGTTTCCCCGAATAATGCAATTGACGATTGAATTCGATGACCTTATCCGCAAACGTTTGTGTCATATTCCTTGTTTGGAATATAAAAGTAAACAACTTGTTTTATTTCATTGATCGGTTCAGGAGTTTAAATGAGTTTCATTCTTTTGTTTCGGACATTTTCCTGGACACTTTCGTAACCATGTTCCGCGGAAAAAAACGCACACTATTTACCATCAAATAATTCATCATTCCGTGAATCGCCACTTGCTTTCCTTTCATCATAGACTCAAAACCATATTTGGCAACTTTTTGAGGTGAAACAAATGTTTTTCCTTTTGCAAAGGAACTTTCCCCCGCATTCGCTTCCTTAAAAAAGTTGGTTTCCGTTCCTCCAGGGCAAAGGCAGGTAACAGTCACTCCGGTTTCGGAGAGTTCATTTGCGATTGCTTCGCTAAAGTGTAAAACGTAGGCTTTTGTTGCATAGTAAACAGCCATTAAGGGGCCTGGTAAAACAGCGGCAATTGAAGCTACATTCAATACTTTACCTGATTTTTTCCGAAGCATTTCAGGCAAAAACAAATGGGTTAAAGATGTCAATGTTATAATATTCAGGTTGATCATCTGTATTTGCCGTTCCAGGTCCAGTTTGTAAAAAGCTCCGTAATCTCCGAATCCGGCATTGTTGACAAGGTACTTTACCTGGATAGAAGCGTTTTTACAATACTCATAAATGTCTTTTGCAGATTCAGCAACACTTAAATTTTTTGCAATCACTTTTACCTGAATTCCATTCGTTCTTTGTAATTCATCTGCCAGTATTTTCAATTTGTTTTCATTCCGGGCTACAAGCAACAGATTGATTTTATTCTGAGCAAAGATTTTTGCCATTTCGAGCCCGATGCCTGAAGTTGCTCCTGTAATTAACGCCGTATTTTCCATTTCTTTTATATTTTGAAATGCAAAAATGAGCTGATTACTCCTGTCAATCCTGACGCATTTGCGACAAAATTACTTCGTTGTTATTTTTTTTCTGATCCGGCTCAATGATTGCCTTCCCAAGCCAAGATAAGATGCAAGATGTGTCAATGAAATCCGGTTAAATAATTCCGCATGCTTCTCAACAAAGTTTAAATAACGTTGTTCTGCATTTTCATACAGCAAACTTTCAATTCTATTTTGCTGTAAATCGCTAACACTCTCTTTAAAGACCCGTGCGTACCGTTCCAGGTTTTTATAAGTATTCATCCCTTCCATCATTTTCTCATAAGGAAGAAGAATGATCTGACATGCTTCAAGGCATTGAAACGTATATTTCGAAGGCCGTTGTTCGGAAAACGAGCTATAGTGTGTGACATATTCATTTTCCTTCATAAATCCCATCGTGATTTCTTCCCCCGTTTGATCAAGATAAAATGCCCGGATAAGTCCGCTACAAATGAATCCCATACTCTGCTGAATCTCTCCTGCATGAATGTAACAGGCATTTTTCTTCAATTCGATCACGGACAAATGACTTTTTACAAACAAGCATTCTTCTTCTGAAATTTCAGGACTTACGGTTTGATATCGTTTAAGATATGTATCGATACAAACTGATTCCGGCGGGAATTTATTTTTCATTTTGGGTGTTCCAGATTCTTGTCACTTTTTCAACTTGTTGACTTGTCATTTTAGTAGTTCCGATCAATGTTCTTACTCCCTGTACCATGACCATTGATGCTCTTCCCGTCTCAATGAAATAGTTCATATCTTGTCCATTTTTCAATTGAATCTGCCCAAATGTTGAGATTTTTTTATCACGATAATCTTTCAGATCACCGTACGATTTATCAATCGCTCCTTCTAAAGCTCCAATACCTAATTGTCCACTTTCCTTTGTAATCAGGCGTTGCGTTGTCAGAATGCTATAATGATCAGCATCAATTACTGTTGAACAAATAATCAGCTCATTTTCTGCGAGATCAGACAAAAGTCCCAAGTACAAAAAATCAGAATTAGTCTCATAAAACTGTGTCCATTTAAAATCATACGGTTTCATTGTTTTCCGCTTAATGCAAGCAATGCAAATGTTATGTATCGATTTATCAGTTTTCATCATCCAGTTTCAGCCAATTCAATCCTCAATCGCTTCAATTCCCTGATCTTTGAGCTTCTCCAATCCGTCTTTCATAGCCTTTACCGTTTCCGGTGCATGGCTTTTCCAAATGGTGATTTCACCCACCACTTTAAACGGATGTTCCGAGCGGTAGGACATCGTTGGATTTCCCGGAAATTTCTTGTCGGTCAAATTCGGATCATCTTCTATCGGGCCGGTCGGCTCTACCAGGTAAATTCTTTCAGCGCCATCGCCTGCAGCGAGTTCTGCTCCCCAGATTGAGGCGTCCAAAGTCGCAGTGAGATAAATGTATTTTGCTTTTTTCTGCTGACCGTAATTGGATTCAATCCCGGTAGTGATCAAATCACCGATTTTCAAATCAGCTTTTGTTCCATGGAAAAATGTCTGAGCAAAAGGACTTTGCCCGGAATTCGTTGATTCCTGTTCGTTTGTATCTTGTTTCATAACAACTTCCTTTAAAAATCAGATGCTCTATTTCGACTTTTTGATTGCGTCCAGGTAGATTTTCTTGATGCTGTTTTTTTCTTCTCTGTTGCTAATTGCTTCAAGAGCCGGAAGCAAATCGGTATTGTGTTTTGTTTTCAACTTCAGAATTTCTCCCAACGCAAAAGCGGCACTCCAGCGCACTACTGTTCCGTCGTGCTCCGAATTGTCGAGTAGGTTTTTAATTGCCTGATCCAGTTTAGCCGAAAAAAGATGCGCCGTATTCCCGATTACTTTTGCACTTTCCCATTTGATTCGCGGTGCTTTCTCTGCCAGAGCAGCTGTTACAAACTGGAAATTCTTTTCATTGATTAATTCCGGTTTTTGCTTTGTCCCATACTCCAAAGCCTCAATACAGGTTGCTTTGATCGGATCTTTTGCTGTTCCGGCCAATTCCAGTAAACTATCCGCGGTAACTGTTCCGTCAAGAACCAGTTTACTCAATAGTTCCGTTTTTTCCTTTGCTTTGATCGCCTTATCGTTCAAAAGTGCTGCTATATCCATTATTTCCGATTAAAATTTCTATTTACCTCTACCGGTTCAATTTGCTTTCAATAAGCAATAATATTAAATTATTCCTTATCAATCAGCCTGATTTTTGTCCTTTTGAACCGTTTTAATCGCAAAACAAAACATCGTCACTGACAATCCTATGGCAGTCCGTTTGTATTTTGTTCTAAAATAATTGGTATTGCATCCTTTTTCAGGATAGATTCTATGGATTTCCGGAGTTCACCCGATCAGAAGCAGAGAGCAGCTTTTTGATTTTAGCTATCAGCATCCAATGGTAAATCACCAATACGAAACCAATCAAACCTGCAACTTGTCCGACGATGTTGGGAATAAATGACATGATCTGGGCAATGCTCCAACCGATTCCCGATACCATTCCGAAATCCGTGATTTTGCTCAACTTATGATTCTCTTTCTTTTCTTCTTCCAGCGATCTGGCCAAATCAATCACAATGAAGAAATCTTCCACGAAATTAAACGGCAAAAGAAACATGTACCAAACAGCATTCGGTTTTGCCTTCCTGTTTTCCGGCTTGATTTGCAAATAACATATTTTCAGCGTCCGGCAGTAGAACGCCACCATTCCGAAAAAAGCACCCATGATCAAGATTGCGGGAATGATCCCGATACGGTAAATTTCAGCTAAGATGCTTTCATTTTCAGAACCGTTGAATACCGGAAACAGCACCCACCAAACCAACAGAGCCGTTAAAATTATTTTGATTGCGAGATTCATTCCATTCGTTTTTTGTTCCGCAAAATTGATCATTCACGATCACCCGAAATTTGACCTAAGTCAAAAAATTAAGATCCTGTTCCGGAATTTAGATGGTTTTGAAATTTACCGCTGATTATGCAAACTCCGACTGGGTCGGAGCGCAGATTACTAACTTGTTTAATATCTGCGTAAATCCGCGCCATCTGCGTAAAAAAGTAGCGTATCAATGAAATTCTCAAACAAGGCAAAATCAAACTTTGGAGCGGATCCGGCTCAGTGTTTCCAGGGAAATTCCCAAGTAAGATGCAATAATGGTTAGCTTCAGGTGTTTTAGAAAACGAGGTTCCCTCGTCAGCAGATTCCGGTATCTTTCTGTGGCACTTTGTGTCCTGAATTCCATGAACCGTTTTTCAAGCCAGATCGTATAGTATTCCGCAATCACCAAATCCAATTGAACCAATTCCGGGAATTCGCTTTTCAACTTCTGGAAACTGTTAAAATTTATCTGTATCACTTTCAGATCAGTAATGGCTTGAATGTATTCCGTACTTGGCTTTTGGTAGCAAAAACTTTCAAATGAAACCGCCAGATCGTCTTTGAAATACAATTCAGTGGTAAACTCCTTGTCTCCGGAATAGGTGAATTTTCGTGCAACTCCTTCTTCAATAAGGAAGCAATTCTGACAAACCTGTTCTTCAGCCAATAAAAAGCTTTCTTTTCCAACTTCTTTGTACACCATTAACTCATCCAATCCCTTTTGAGCTTCAGGACTGATTTTCCGAATGATTTCATCTATTTTTCGGGCTAACTCTGACATCTTATTGGTTTACACTTCTCGCAATTCTGAATCCAAGATCATCAATCTTAAATTTTAAAGGATGACTTCTTCTTCGTGTTGTTGCCATGACGCTTCGTTCTCTGTCGCACCAACCACCACCTCTGAATAAACGATACGAACCGTAAATCGATTCATCATAGATATCGGAACACCATTCCCAAACGTTTCCCAACATATCGTAAAGTCCCCAGGCGTTTGGTTCTTTTTGACCAACTTCCTGCGTTCTGTTCCCGGAATTCTCTTTATACCAGGCAATATTGTTTAAATCGCCATATCGGATTCCGTTTGTTCCGGCTTTACAGGCATATTCCCATTCCGCCTCTGTCGGTAAACGAAAACCATTTGCGGTACGATCAAAAGTAATTTCTTCGCTTTCTTCGTGAAGAAAATAGCACGCATCAAATCCTGCTTCAGCAGATAAGCGGTTGCAAAAAACAACCGCATCTTTCCAGGCAACCGTTTCAACAGGAAGTTTTCCACCTTTCATAGTACTTGGATCTTCCTTCATTAATTCGAAATACAACTCTTGTGTTACCGGGAATTTCGCCAATTGGAAAGGTTCGATCTCAACCGCCCATGTTTCCTTCGTCCGGTCATCGCGCAATTCAATTCTTCCACCCGGAATTGAAATCATCAAATCAATGATTTCAGCTAGTAATGCTGTATTCATTTCGCTTGAATTCATTGTTGGATGCCCCTATTAACAATCAAACTGAATAGCGATTTCCCCGGATTTGCCGACAATATGACCTTCTCCGGCTTCAGATGAAAGAAACAAAAGCGCTCTTTCTTCTTCGTAATTCCTGTTTGACCGGACAACCAGATCCGGTTTTCCGTCGCGGTCAATATCTCCGATAAAAAGCAATTCAGTAAACGTATCATCAAATGATTCTTCCGTTAAAAACAAAGATTCGGGAATACCTGCTGCAGAAATATATAGTTTGTAGTTCTTCACTTCCTGGAATAATTCTTCTCCGTTATCGGTATACGCTTTATACGACGAAAGCACCTCTCCTTCTGCCCGCAGCTGGTAAGTAATATCATTGAATTTGAAAGACATTTTTTGTCCCGGCCAGATTTTAGTTTTACTCAGTTTCACCGCAGCGATTTCTCCTTGTTTCAAATCCGGATTTTTGATCAAAAGCAGTGTTTTTGTCTTCGTTTCGATTGTTTTGGTAGAATCACCGGAGCATTCGGAATAACCGCCTTCAATGGTGAAATCCGCTTTCCCCAGGTAATATTTGCCCTTTTTCTGGTACAAATCCGTCCAATCTTTCGTTAAATGATTCACCGGATTTTTGCCTTCCCAATCACGGTAAGTACTGGGCAAAAGAATGTTAATATCCGGTTCCGGTTCTTCTTCTTCGTCCGTTTCCTCAACAACCGGTTTTACAGTGGGTTTCTCTGCAGGTTTTTCGATAACAGCTACTTTCTTCTCTACTTTGGGTTTCTTTGAATTTCCGCAGGAAACCAGGATGAAAGCTGCTACAATATAAGTGGTGATCTTCATTTAATTAAAAATTATCATCCGACAATCTGCCCGGTCTTTTGAATCCGAACAACATGGTGTTTACTTTTCAAATACCGAATAGGGTTTCGGGAAAAACACCCAGCGACCGTTGATGTATCCCCAATATTTAAAGGCTAATCCTCTTTCAGCATCTTTTTCTCTTAACAAAGAGATTTTGTAAAAGACCACATCCGGCTGTAACCTGTCGACAATTCCTTCCATTCCGCCCGCATAATTTCCATTCCCTTCTTTAATATCCCGGGTAGAAAAGCTTTCTACTCTGACATCCGCAAATGCTTCCGTTTCTTCCGATAATTCGGTTCCCTGCTTTGCCTTCATTTCTTCAACGGCTTTAAAATACGTTTCCGCATCCGGCTCCTTAAACACTGATTTATACTCTTCAAGAGTCGGAAGGGATTTCAGAATTAATTCAGCCATTGCTTTTGAATCCAGGTGTTTTGCAAAATAGGTCTTTGCCTGGTCGGACAGATCCTGGGCGCTTGCTGTTAGGGAAACAAGCGTCAGCAGGAAAATAACAGTCGTAGTATAGATTTTTCGTTTCATGTTTTATTCTTTCTTTTTGAATTGAAGGTGCTCCATCTTTTTACCGGTAAGTGTTTTTTCACCGACAATTTCAAAGCCCAGTTTTAAATACAATTTCTTCGCAGCCGGATTATCCTGGTCAACCAACAGACCAAGTGTTTCATTTCGTTTATCCACGTACTCGTCGATTAAAAATTGAAATATTTTGGTTCCGATTCCTTTTCCCTGCTGATTCGGACTCACTCCTACACAATCAATGTAATATTCACCTGCCTGCGTTTCGTCTTCCGGGTTAAATTCCCGGTTAAACATGGATCTGACTTTCTCCCCAACCGGTTCCCGCAGTTCATTTAATCTCGCTCCGTCATACACAATGGCAGTTCCGACAATTTCACCACCGGATTCCGCTATCCAACAATTTTCATAGGAATATTGATTTCCCGTTTCTTCCGTTAAGCTGTTTAAAAAACAAAATGCTTTCCCTTCAGATTTCTCTCCGATAAAATTGTAGACAATGTCTTCCATTGCCAGCATAATAAGCGCTGTAATGGTTTCTGATTCTTCCCGGTTTGCTTTCCTGATTAACATTTTGATGATTTGTCGTTTTCTAAAAATAGCACTATCTGTTTAATTTTCCGGCAAAACAGATTTGGTTTTCTTTCCGGATCCTCAAACAATCAACACTCCACCAACAAACCTTCTGCCATATGAGCGATCAATTGAATATTCGTAACACTGAATTCCAGGATTGCATTTTCCTGAAAGGTTTCGTCCAGGGTTTCGATGTCAGAAACATTAAAATCCCGGATCACTTTCTCTGAGATCATTTCGAATCGTTCTTCATCCGGTAAAATCTCAATTTCCTTTGAATCCTGAATCTTTCTTGTTCCCCTGAGCAAAATGCGGGATTCCCGGTAAAACAGATGAGACGTTTCATCCAATTTATTGTAGAGTTTTTTCGCCTTTTCGCGCGAAGTATCGCCATTCCAGGACATCACCTGGCTGTCGTGCAACGACAATTTATGATGCAGTTCCGTTAAGAGGAAAAAACAAAAGGCTTTGTTGGATGCAACGTTCTCAATTCCGTTTTCATACAGACTGTATAAGCTGCAAACAACTTTATCTTCGTAAGTATCAATGATTCTGATGTCTCCGAATCGTGCAGATGGTATCATAATTTAATTGAAAAGTAAAAATGTAAAAGTTTAAAAGGTCATTTTGAATAGTTGAAAACACTACTCTTTCCAATATTCATCCCATCTGAATACCAGGAAGTTGTATTCCCGGGCTGTCTCCATCACTTCATCCAGGCTATAGCCGGGAACAAAACCATGATTGGATTCTACACTGAATTCATCCGGATCATCATAATCGTATTGCTTTTTGAAAACAATGTCGAAAAGAGGTGTATCAGCTTCCGAAACATGTTCCTTCCAGATCATTCTCAAAATTTCAAACCCAGTATCACAATCCGCATCACTGATGTCTTTTTCACGTTCAAACTTGAGCCCCATCTTTTTCTTGAGGGAAATATCATAAATGAAAAACGGGCTGTTGTAAACGGTTTCAGAAATTTCCATTCCCAGTTTTCCGAACATCTCCTCATATTCCCGGAGCATAAATACCAGGATAGCAGGTTTTTTCGGGCTGAATTCAGTGGCTCTGCTTGAACAGAAAACATCCCGGAACTGTTGATTCTCAAAAAACAGGATCATTCCGGACGAAGCAAGTTCCGTAACCTGCTTCCAAATCTTTTCAGCAGCATTCTTTTTCAGGGAAGAATTTTCAATGTTGACGGTTAACTTCAATTGTTCCGGGTCTTCCGAAACAGCTTGCTCTTCCGAAGAAATGTTGTTTGTAATCAAACTCTGGGCTGCTTCCAATTCCGAGCGACTGGAAAAATAGAGTTCTCCTTTGTAATGTAATAAAGCAGGCATAAGGCTTTTATTCGGTTTCAATGATTAATGTTTTCCTATAATCGGCTGTAATTTATGAGCTATTCTCTTTTCCAGGACAGGTAACAAGTGTTTCATACCTGGTTCAAACTCAATAACAGTATACTTTAATTTCAATGACATATCTTTAGCCCAACATACTAATTGCAGCCCATGATTAGTCGAAGCCTCCGGAACTCCATGTTTTGTATTCGTATGAAGTCCCATATGTGTAATCAATCTTCCCCAAGTATGGTTATCAGATTTTCCGACATACAATGTTTTACTATTCTCTGGCCAATTAGATTTAATTGCGGGAATACGTTTTTCACTTGTCTTTTTAAACAGTTTTATCTTTTCTATTATTTCTTTTGTTGAAATTTCAGATTCGATTTCAAAGATGTACAAGCAAGGGTTATCTTTCATCCTTTCAAGTTCTTCAAAAATATCTTTAAACTCAACGGAGTGTCTGACATCTTCTGTCAAATAAACTTTAGTCAATTTTGAACAATCAATCTTAAATTCGTTGATACTCTTTGGTCCGCTTGACAAATAATCGATTAAAGCAGTGTTTAATGCTTGTGCTTCTGTTTGTAATAGTTCTTTCATTTTTTGGTTTGGTTTCACAAGAGATTTTAGATGATAAAAACTGTATAAGTCATCCATTTTACTAAATAGAAAACTTATCCTGGACAAAAATAAGCGCCAAAGCAATATAAACGATCGTATTCTCCATTTACTTTTGACAGATTCAGTATTTGTAAAACTTAGCAAATGATTGTACTAATCATCTCGATTGACGTGGTCCAAAACAAACTTCACCCGGTTTTCAACACTATCTATCGGAACTTCAATCAGTTCATAACCGTAATCCAGGTACGTTTCTTTCATATGTGTAAATGTCTCTGTCGCTTCTTCCCAGGTTTGTTTCCGTTCGCTGTCCGTTTGATAAATTTCTTTCCATGGTGGAAGAATAAACACTTTCCGGTTGTAACAATTTGTTTTAGCGATCTGATCCATTTCGGATGAAACAGTACTTCCAATGATCCGGACATAGCAAATAGTGTCCAAAATTCCGCGATCAAAAAAATAAATATCCGAGCTATCCGGCGACACGGAATGAAAATCCTTTAAAGACGCCCGCAGCATCAAATCGGCATAAAGCTCCCTGTTTTTCCAGGGAAGCCCTTCTCCGCTCTTCGCAATTTCCTCTTTAATGATTTCCCTGGCACATTCAGGAATTGTCCTGAACGCATTTTTTGCCAATTCATTCAAAAGTGTTGTTTTACCAACTCCCGGACCTCCGGTAATGATGTAGCAGTTTTCCTTTCGCAATTTCATCTACTGCAATATGCTATGATTTCTATATCTATTTTGTGTACGGAATCCCTTTTGGTGGTTGCTTTTGACTCAATCCGCCTTTGTGAGGTTTGTCGATGTAATTTTTCGCACCAGCGGGTATTGCATGATAACACATTTCGGAGCAAACATTGATTAACAACGGAACAGCATCTGTTGCTACGAACAACGAAATCCAGTACTGCTCAAATAATTCTTCTCCCTGGATTTTTTCACAGATCCCGCACCTTGTCTCACAGCCTGTAAATTCAACCCGTTCTTTGGTTAAATCAGGAAAAGGCAATCTCAACTTGAAGTTTCCATACAATTTACGGGTGCTGATCGTACTGCTCTTCAGGTTTGGACACTTGGTAATCTCATAGGGAAACCATCGAAGCCTCGCAGAGGTATAAGGTGTAAATATTTCCAATGATTTCATTTTGGCAATTGTCGGAGGAATTCTTTCCAAACTGCTATTATAAAGCATTAAATGTTTGACCTCTGTCAGTTTCTCGATCTCATTAGGCAATACTGTAATTCTATTCCAAATATCTCTCCCCAAGTCTCTACCAGGGTTAAATTCCTCTTGTCCCGTTTCGGAAACCTTATTGATGTAATCCAGAAGAAGCTGCCATTCTTTACTTGTCCGGTCTTGCTTGTCACGGTAAATTTTAGTCTCTGTCATGTAAAAATGATTCCTGCAATATTACTAATCCTCCTTACAATTCCTTTCGTTTATTTTCCCGGCGTTATGAATTCCAATGCTTCATCCAGCTGCTCCTGGTCAAAATACTTTTCTTCCAACGCATGATTAAATAAATGCAGTATTTTGTTTTCAACAGTAACAACGGCTTCCATCACTCCCGAATGAGAAACGACGGCACATTTTCCTATTTTACCGAAGTGTTTGATTCCCCATAATTCCCCCTGGAAAAAGCCTTTCAACGACATGTCTTTCAATACCGACATATCTTTCACCTGGATCAGGATGTTTACATGCTCAAATCCCTGGTCTAATTTTTCCTGGAAAAGCTTTTCTATAAATAAGGCATCCGTTTCAGTAAACGTCCCGAATAACTCCAATGCAAGCGCATTTTTTTCGAATATTTTAATCTGATTAATCATAATGGTTATTTTATTGCTTTAAGTTAAGCAATTGGAAATTCAAATTTATTCCTTCGGGTAAATTCTTTTCTGAAAATAAAAAAAAGCGAAGACAAACTCCGCTCTTTAAATTCCGATGACAACTCTGGAAGATTCTATTCATCTCCTTGAATCAGCAATTTCCTATTTATTAGCACAAGGGTTATTTTCCGTAATTGAAACAGACCTTCTAGAAGAGAGTGTAAAAACGGCCCTTACGCTGAAAACCGTAGTAAACCAGCAAATGAAGCGAAAAAAAGCATTCGGTGTTTGAGTCCGTAGGACGAGTTTTGAATGCTTTCGCGTAATGACGCGTAGTTTACAGGTTTTCGAGTACTGGCCTAGCCTTTTTGCTTACTTTTTTGGCAATGAAAAAAGTAAGTGGAATCGAGTTATAGCGTAAGATAAGCGCATCACTGGCCAATCACCCTTGAATCAGCGGTGTCAATTTCTCTTCCAGGTATTTCGACCAGGCCGGAGCGCAGGAATCGTAACAGGCTGCTTCCGGCGTCAATCCGTGGTGCGTAAACGTCAACTCCGTTTTCCCATCTTTTTCCACAATGTCAAAAGCAATCTTGGTTCCTGTCCATTCGGATTGATCTTCGATAAAAGTCAAGGCACTTTCTTCTACGTTCCAAACAACGCGCTGATCCGGAATAAGCTCTACCAATTTCTGTCTGGAATAATGCGCTCCTTCCCCGGCACGGAAACTAAACTCATCATTGAGTTTTTCGGAAGAACCTGTAAACTCTTCTGAAAACAAGCCCGACCACCAGGAACGGACGTTACAAACTGTTTCAAAAACATCTTTCGGAGCTTTGTCCGTAACAATGGTGAATGTAAAATCTTTCTTTTCCATCATTTTATTTTAAGTTTAATTACTTCATTGAAAATCAATTGATTTTATTTCTAAAGCATAACTGTTAAATTGTTCAAGAGGTTCAAAACAAGTGAAAAGGTAAAAGTGTTTAAAATCAAAATTTGAACTTTTGAACTTTTGAACCAGTATGAAACCTTATTTCAATAATCTCAATTGGCCGGTATGATAAGTCAGGTGTGTTGTCCGGGTTAAAATAATGTTCAATTTGTTCCGGTGCGGCTCATTCATAAAATCACTTTCGGAAACTGCTGTGTGTCTCTGGAACCAATCTTCCGGATTTATCCCATCAAATCGTTGTTTTAAATCCGCTTTCTGCTCTTCCCATAATTGTCGCAATGTCTTAACAGAAGGAAGTTCCGTTGCTGCTTTATCCGGTAATTCAATAAAAGGTTTGTTCAGTTCCGGATACACCTTTTTCCCCATATCGAGCAAAGGAAGCATATCGTCATGAACTGCAATTAAATGCCCGAGTAAATAGATTCCCCTGTTTTTACCGAGAGCAATCTCCTTTTCCAATTGTTCGTCCGAAAGTGCATGCAGTAATTCGTCACAGCTTTTTACAGCTCCCTGCCATCTGTCCGTAATCATTTTTACCAGTGTGAGATTCGTTGTCATAATTCTGTTGTATTAGATGAAATCGTTTTTACAAAGCTACAACTCAAATTACGCGAATAAAAGTGTCTAAAAAGACATTATAGCAGGTTGATTTAGACAAACCAATGACGTACTTTTGAAAAAATCAGTGTACGGAAAATACAGACAGGATACATTTTATTTATAGCAATATCAAACTGAATGTCCTCAAAAGAGTTCAAATGTTCAAGTGTTCAAATTGAACATTTTAAACTTTTGAACCTTTGAACAATTTCAGTTTCTTTACAAGAAAGGATTTATTCATCTGAATTCCCCTAACGAATATTGAAAAAGCAAATGAAACACCTGACGATTCTGGTTCCGGACGGAGAAGGCAATAACCTGAGCAGTATTCTCGGGGCATATAAAATTTTTTCCAGGGCGAACGATTATTGGAAACAAAGCGGAAAAGAACAGCTATTTAACATTCAGCTGGCTGGCATTTCATCGGAAGTCCAGTATTATGACGGCTTGTTTTCAGTGAAACCGCATACGCATATTTCAGATATTCTAAAAACCGACCTGGTCATTATTCCCTCTTTGAATCATTGCTATGAAACGGCGGTTACCCAAAATACACTGCTGATTGATTGGGTAAAAATGCAGTACGAACAAGGAGCAGAAGTGGCGAGTATCTGTACCGGGGCTTTTATTCTTGCTTCAAGTGGTTTATTGAATGATAAAAAGTGTTCGACGCATTGGGCAGCGGCCAATCAATTCCGAACGATGTTTCCGAAAGTGAACCTGGAACAAGACCGCCTGATTACCGATGAAAACGGAATTTACACGAATGGTGGCGCGTATTCTTTCCTGAACCTGATCATCTACCTGGTTGAAAAATACTTTGACCGGCAAACCGCCATTTTCTGTTCGAAGGTGTTCCAGATTGAGCCGGACAGGAACAGTCAATCGGAATTCATGATTTTCAACGGACAGAAAGTACACGATGATGAAGCCATCAAACAAGCCCAGTCATTCATTGAAAATAATGTGAGCACCCGGATTTCTGTAGAACAGCTCGCTTCTCAAGTTGCCATTGGCCGCAGGAATTTTGACCGAAGATTTATCAAAGCAACGGGAAATACTCCGGTTGAGTACATGCAGCGCGTGAAAATCGAATCGGCAAAAAAAGCGTTTGAAAGCAGCCGTAAGACAATCAATGAAGTGATGTACGAGGTTGGCTATTCCGATACGAAAGCATTCCGGGAAGTTTTTCGAAAAATTACAGGGATTTCACCTTTGGAATACAAGGCGAGGTATCGTCATTAAGATGATCAAAAGGTTGAAAAGTTGAAAGAGTTCAATTAATTCAAAATGAAAAATTCAAAAATGTTGTTTACTAAAAAGACATTTGAACATTTTCTCTTTTACGACCAATAAACCTTCAATTCTGAATTCGATTCAATGTCCACGTCTTCAAATCCTCTTCCGGGTAATCTCCTAATTTGTTCCAGATTTCGACGCGATCAATCATTCCATTGGTAAAATGAACGATTGTTTCTGCCTGAATTTTCAATTCGTCGTTATGCAATTCAACGTTGGATAATTCCGGAGTTGACTCACCGAATAATTCGTGTAACTGAGCATCCGTTAACCAAAATTCTTTTGCAGCTTTTCTGTACTCAATAAAAATAAGCAATCCGGAACCGGTATGTTCGTATTCTACTTCCTCCAGGTGCTCCAGCTGTTTGGTAATTTGTTCTTCGTATTTCTCACCCTGCAAAGTTGCAGTAATGATGTCTAAGGTCAATTTTGATTCTATCATGTTTTTTACTTTTATCTTGTACAAGAGTCTGTTCAAAGGTTCAAAAAGTTTAAAGTCCCGATAATTATCGGGATCAATTTGAACATTTGAACATTTTTACCCCTTAATTTTCTCTTGCCAAAAGTTTAGCCGAAACCTTATATGACGCGGAATACGAAAGTCCGGATTGACGGGATTTAAAAGTCTTAAACGCTTTATGATACCATTGTGGGTCGGTTGCTTTCTTTTTCAGGTTTTCATGCGTGATGACATCATATAATTTGCCATCGAGCCATGGTTCAATTCCATAAATCCCGATTCCGAAATATTCCGCTCTTTCAAGAATGATCTGGAAATCCGCTTCGGAAAAAAACGGAACGTTTTCACCCTCAAATCCATCAGTTAGCTTTTCCAGGCCTTTAAATACATTTTTTTCTAAAAATTCAATTTGTTCCATATTGTAAATTCTGTTTTTGACTTGCTGTAAAAAAAGCGATTCATCCGAAGACAAACCGCTTTTGAAAATTTCCTCCCCCTCATTCCCCCTCCAAAGGGGGGAGCTCAATCAATCATCACTGTGACTGAGCGGAGTCGAAGGCACGTATTATTTTCCTGAACGTTTACGCTCTGTTTCTTTCAATAAGATTTTACGGATACGTAAGTTCTCCGGCGTTACTTCCACGTACTCATCAGCTTGAATGTACTCTAAACATTCTTCCAGAGAGAATACTTTCGGTGGTGCCAAACGTACTTTATCATCAGCTCCTGATGAACGCATATTCGTCAGTTTCTTTGTTTTTGTAACGTTTACACACAAATCACCTGCGCGGGAGTTCTCACCGATTACCTGTCCTTCGTAGATATTTTCGTTCGGGAAAATGAAGAATTTACCACGATCCTGCAAGTTGTTCATGGAGAAAGGAATCGACGTTCCCAATTCCAATGAAATCAAAGAACCATTCTGACGTCCAGGAATTTCACCTTTGTACGGTTGGTACTCCAGGAAACGGTGTGTCATAATTGCTTCACCTGCTGTTTGTGTCAACAAGTAGTTACGCAATCCGATAATTCCTCTTGAAGGAATCTGGAACTGAATCACCATACGTGCGCCTTTCGGTTCCATATTGGTCATTTCACCTTTGCGTTTTGTTACTGCTTCAACCGCTGTTCCGGAGAATTCTTCCGGTAAGTCGATCGTCAATTCTTCAACCGGCTCACATTTTTTACCGTCAATTTCTTTCAGGATTACCTGTGGCTGACCAACTTGCAATTCGTATCCTTCACGACGCATTGTTTCGATCAATACCGATAAGTGCAATACACCACGACCTGCAACGATCCATTTGTCTGCTTTATCTGTCTCGGAAACACGCATTGCCAGGTTTTTCTCCAATTCTTTTGTCAAACGCTCAGAAATATGGCGTGAAGTTACCTTCTTACCTTCTTTTCCGAAGAACGGTGAATCATTGATAGAGAACAACATGTTCATGGTAGGCTCATCAATAGAAATAGATGCCAATGGCTCCGGGTTTTCTGCATCACAGATTACATCTCCGATTTCGAAACCTTCGATTCCTGTTACCGCACAAATATCTCCAGCATCAACTGATTCTACTTTGCGACGCTCTGTTCCGTCAAACACGAACAATTCTTTCACACGGTGTTTCTCTTGAGTTCCATCGCGTTTTGCCAAAATGATCGGCTGGTTTTCTTTCAATTCACCACGGTGCAAACGACCGATAGCGATACGTCCAACGTATGTAGAGAAATCCAAAGAAGTGATCAGCATTTGCGTATTTCCTTCTTCGATTTTACGCGGTGGGAAATATTCCAAAATTTGATCCAACAGATCAGAAATATCTGTTTTCGGTTGTTTCCAGTCTGTAGACATCCAACCGTTTTTAGCAGAACCATAAATAGTAGGGAATTCCAACTGTTCTTCGTTTGCATCCAATTCGAACATCAAATCGAATACTTTTTCGTGAACTTCATCCGGAGTACAGTTGTCCTTATCTACTTTATTGATTACCAACAATGGTTTAATTCCCATTGAAAGCGCTTTTTGCAATACGAAACGTGTTTGCGGCATCGGACCTTCAAAAGCATCCACCAACAAACAAACTCCGTCAGCCATATTCAATACACGCTCTACCTCACCACCGAAATCGGCGTGACCCGGAGTGTCAATAATATTAATCTTTGTTCCTTTATAAGTAACCGAAACGTTTTTAGACACGATAGTAATTCCACGCTCACGCTCCAAATCGTTGTTGTCCATGATCAACTCTCCTGTCGGACGATCACGCTCATTGATTACTTGTCCTGCCTCAATCATTTTGTCAACCAATGTTGTCTTACCGTGGTCAACGTGTGCAATAATTGCGATGTTTCTAATTTCCATTGTTAGTCTTTTAAACTGGAAGTTGGAACTTCTTCCCCCTTTGGAGGGGGACTGAGGGGGAGGATATCTTTAATTTATCTCTCCTTTTTTGTTCTCCAACACTTCTTTGTTATTCTTTGTTGATTTAAAAATCTTATTATCAATAATTGTTTTGTCCTCCCCCTTTATCCCCCTCCAAAGGGGGAGACAAAATATCGATTACTTATAGCTATTTGAACTGAATTTTCTACCAGACGAAGATGAACGACGATCTGAGCTTCCTTCTCTTCTTCCTGAACCATACGATTTGTTTCCTGAGAATCCACCTTTACGTTCTCCACCACTGCGGCGGTCGCTTCCTCCATCAGATTTACCGTAGCTGGAGTTTCCACCTCTGAAACCTCCGCCACCGGAACGGCGCTCACCACTTCCTGAACGATCGCGGTCACCGAATGAACGACGTTCTCCGCCTCCACTTCTGCGCTCACCACCATCTTTTTTCTGAGTGATTTCCACACTTACTCTGTGCCCTTCGTAATCAGCTCCGTTTACTTTCGCAAGAATTGCTGATTCGTCTGTTTTGTCTGCTTCAAAGAATGAGAAGTTCGGCATCACGTCAATACGACCGATAGAACCGCTGTTCAATCCTGTTGAATCACAGATTACACGCAACAAACCTCCAGGGTTCAAGCCATCGCGTTTTCCAAGGCTCACAAAGAAACGGGTTCTGTTTCCATTGTCTCTCGGACCACGATCTCCTCTTTCACCTCTGTCGCTTCTTTCAAAACGATCCTTGCGGTCAAAACGGTCATCTCTATCCTTACGGTCGCCACGTTCTCCGCGCTCACCTCTTCCTGAAGTCACATTCAAATCTCCCGCTCTGTCGTAGTATTCGATGAAACGGTTGAATTCGGCAGAAACGAATTTTTTGATGATTTCTTCTTTTGACAAATCAGCAAAGTCAGCCATCATTCCTTCTAAGAATGGTTCGATGTCTTTCTCTTTTACTTCCGTGTCTTTTACTTTCGCGATCAGTTTGTTCAACTGGATTCCGCAAATTTCCTGAGCGGAAGGAATCAAAGCTGCTTTAAAATCCATACGGATCTGGCGCTCGATCGCTTTAATCTTGTATGCCTCACGTGTATTAATCAATACCAATGATTTCCCCTGACGACCTGCACGAGCTGTACGACCTGAACGGTGCGTATAGTTTTCGATATCATCCGGTAAGTTGTAATTGATTACGTGTGTAATATTATCCACGTCAATTCCGCGTGCTGCAACATCCGTAGCAACCAACAACTGAATTGAACGCTCACGGAAACGCTCCATTACACGGTCACGCATTGCCTGCGATAAATCTCCGTGAAGCGGTTCTGCGCTATATCCGTCTTTCGCTAATTTCTCAGCAACTGTAGCTGTTTCATTACGTGTACGACAGAAAACCAATCCGAAAATCTCGGGGCTGGCATCGATCAAACGTTTCAATGCATCGTAACGGTCTTTTTCTTTCACTGAGTAATAAATGTGCTCAATGTTCTCGTTACTTTGATTTTTGTGTCCGATAGAAACTTCTAACGGATCAGTCATGTAGTTCTTTGCAATTTCAGCCACTTCTTTCGGCATTGTTGCAGAGAATAACCACACACTTTTTGTATCTGGTGTTGCATCCAGAATTTCATCGATATCCTCTTTGAAACCCATGTTCAACATTTCGTCAGCTTCATCCAAAACAACTGTATCTACAGTTTGCAGGTTGATTGCACGACGCTTAATTAAATCTACCAAACGACCAGGAGTAGCCACAACGATCGTTGCACCACGCTTGATGTCACTCATCTGACGACGAATATCCGTACCACCGTAAACGGCTACTACTTTAATCTGACGATCGAATTGAGCAAATGCTTCTAAGTCTTTGGAGATTTGTAAACACAATTCACGCGTTGGAGCGATGATTAAACCTTGTGTTTCTGTGGGGCGGTCTGTTACCTTGTGAATTAACGGCAAACCGAATGCTGCTGTTTTTCCTGTCCCAGTTTGAGCGAGTCCGACAAAATCGCTTTCTAATTGTAACAAGTGCGGGATCGCACTTTGTTGGATCGGAGTTGGTTCTGCAAAACCCATTGCTTCTATCGACTGCAGAACCTCAACTCTTAACCCGAGTTCTTTAAAGGTCATATAATAAATCTAAAATTTGGCGCAAAGGTACGACGTTTTTTTTGATCCTTGTTAATAAAAGTGCAAGTTATTGTTAATTAATGTATTTAGAAGCAAGACCGGAAGAGTCCAGAGACGAGACTAAAAGAGTCAGGAGGCAAGACTTTAAAGCTTAAAAAGGGGAATAAAACATCATGTTTTCTGAGGAAATTCCGTCTTGACTCTTATCTCTCAATTCCTGTAGTCCTGACTCCAACAATCTTGACTCTATCTAAATCGGATCCAAATTATTCTCTACCAGCTTTTCATTGATCACGGATTTCAAACAAACCGGGCATAAACAATCGGTGATATTTTCCATCGGCATAATCATCGGAAGTTCGGCGCACCAGCAGCCTTGCGTGTAACAGGAAAACGGTTTGCTACAGGTGACACAGATTTTATGTTTTTCAAGTGTCGGAACGTCATAATTTCCATCCAGGGAAAGCGCTAAATTGCCCAAATGAGTCATTTCTTCATATTGAACCAGTTCATAGCTTTTAATTTCTATTGCCGAACGATATCCCGGCCCGTTCAGAACCATCGTGTGGTATTCTCCCTGTTCACCGCATAAATCCAATCCGTTTTTCGGACCAAGAATTCTGAATTCTTCCAGGAGTTCCGGATTGATTATTCTTCCCGCGAAATGGGATTCGAGCCAGGGAGCTTTAACCATCGTCAGGATCATTTCAAATTTGAATTTCAACAAAAGGCGTATGACTTCTTCCCGCTCTGCATGCCATAAGGGAAGAAATGTTTTCATTCCGACGGCTTTTGCCCGTTCACTGATCCAATTCGGATTGGCATGTACTTCGGAGATATCTCCGGAAACAAGTATTTCGATCCCTAATTGCTCTTTCAGTTTGCGTAATTGAAGTTCATAGTTTTCGGCAAACGGTTCCTGGATTTCTAGTAACAGATGAGGAATTCCCAAGGATCTGGACTGCAATTCCATGAATTCTTTCGGATGCGCCCTGAATTCAGTCGATTTCGAGTAAAAAGTAACTAAAGCAATAACTTCGTAGCCTTCCTGCTTCGCCAAATGCAACGCAAGATTACAATCCTTCCCTCCCGACCAAAGAACCACTGCTTTTCCTTTCATGCGGCCGAAATTAAAAAAGAAAATGGAATCAAGTCCTGACTCTTGTCTCCGCAAGTCTTGACTCTAATTACCGAATCACTAACTTGGAACGGTTCACCACCTCATCATTGCTTCTTACTTCCACAAAGTAAACACCAGCCGGTTGGTTCAAGTTAAGATCCGAATTGTAATAAGCCGCTTTTCCTGATTTTGTCGTTGGTTCCAAATCTTCCTGGTAAACCAGCTGCCCCAGTTCATTTCTTAAAAAGATCGTTGATTTTGATTCCGGATTATCTGAAAAAGAGATACGGATACGTCCGTCAGCAGATGGATTCGGGTACAATCTGAAATCCGCTTCTTCCGATGAAATGTATTTGATGGATAATTCGTTTCTGGTTCCGTCCAAATCCGTTTGGCTCAATTTATAGTAAACTGCACCTTGCGTATTTTTTGTATCCAGGTAAGAATACGTTTTCAATTCAGTGGAATTAATTGCTCCTTTCACTTGTGCCAATTCTTTCCAATTCAATCCGTCACGACTTGTTTCAACGGTGAAATAATCATTTCTTTTTTCAGATTGAACTTGCCACGACAACAAATTTCCGTCGTTCTTTTTCTCTCCTTCAAAAGATAAAAATTCAACCGGCAACGCTGATCCGATATTGTTGCAGTGAACCTCCTGATACGGAATCCCAGGTCCCTGGATCACCACATCAACCGTCATACAATTCAATGTTGCCACCGTTGCATTCGTACAACTCGGATAAGGAGCGCTGTATTGATAAGCCGTTCCGTTATTCGGTACAAATGGGTTGGTTGTTGTAGTCGCCGAACCAACACCACCGCTTTTTGGAAGAGCGTATGCTCCGTTCATTGCAGAATTGGCACAATAAATTTTTGCCTGAAGCGTATATTGCGCCGCAGCATTCGGTCCTGTTATACTGATGTTGTAATCAAAATTGACATTGTAATTGTATCCGTTGGGACAGTCTGTGGAACTAACAGCGATACTTTTAGGGGTGATGCTTACTGAAACAACGTAACCGTTTGTAGAGGTAATTACACATTGTGCAACAGATTTGAAAGTTGTAAAAATAAGCATAACGCCTACCGTTAAGGCTAGTTGAACTAGTCTTGTTCTCTTACGCATTGAGTGAAATTTGAAATTCATGGCAAAAGTACGTCATTATGCGTGCTTTAGATTTCTAATTCCAGAATTTTAACTAAAATTTTATTCACAAAAGAAAAATAAAACAATGGTTCGCCAGAGAAACCCCAATGAATTCGGGCAAAAGAAGATAAACAAACTAATTTGTTAAATAACAGCAAAATACATTCTTCAGTCTAAAACAATACCGGGAAGTTTAGTCCATTTTGAATTTTCCTGTAGGTACTGATATAAAAATCACTTCACTCGCCTCTATTCGAAAGCATTGCATAAACTAAAATGATCATTTAATAAACCTTTAAATCTTTTCAACCATTATTTATAAGTGTAAAAAAGGTTGCAAAAGAGCACCGGAAGTGCTATTTTCACATGAATTGCTATTCTTATGAAGTTATTTTTCATTCTTTTTTTAAGCCTTCCTTTCTTCCTTACGATTCAATCCTGTAAGAAAAAAACATCGGAATTAGAGTACAAAGATCGCGGGACAATTATTGAGTCAAGTGCAAACGGCCACATTCCGGCAAATGAAATTGCCTCTAAGATCGATAAGTTTGATGCGCAGAATATCGTTTTACATGGTGTGACGTATTATTCAATTACCTATCGCACGGTTTACGAAGGAAAACAAATCAATTCACGAGGTTTGCTTCTCGTTCCGGATGATGTGGACTCAACCTATCTCATTGCCTACTTTCATGGAACACACATTCCGCTGAATCTTGGTCAGTTTTACTCTGCCAACATGGAAACTCCTTCCAATTATGGTGGTCAGGGCGATAAGTTCCTGGAAACACGCAACATTGCTTTATCCTGGGCTTCTGCCGGGTTTACGGTATTCCTACCGGATTACATCGGTTTCGGAGAAACTGCAGACAAAGAACATCCTTACCTGGCCTATGATGAGCTTTTCAAAGCAAACATTGACGGATTGCTGGCTGCCAAACGTTTCCTGGGTGAAAAAGGATATAAATACGATAACCGGATTTTTCTCAGCGGATGGTCTCAAGGTGGCGGAGCGTGTTTGTCCGCACATAAATTCATCCAGGAACAATATGCTTCGGAATTCACTGTTACCGCGAGTTCCGGTTTGGCAGGTCCTTATAATATGAAAGGATTTATCGATGAAATTTTAGCACAGAAAGACCAGGATGTCGGAATCATCAGCGGAGTGTTTTCCTGGGGAGTTTACAGTTTGAATAAATTCTCCCCGGAATTGAAACGCCCCACAGATCAATTGTATTCCTACCCGGTATCCAACCAAGTCGCGGCTATTTTCACTCCTTCCAAGGTTCCGTCACAAATTTTGCAGGAATACTTCCTGGAACATGTCATGGATGGAACCGATACCAAATTCATACAGGTCATCGACCGCAACACCTTCTCGAATGGCTGGACTCCGGTCGGAAAAGTCTTTCTGCATCACGGCGATGCCGACAATACGGTTTATTATATGAATTCAGCCGATGCAAAAACCGGATTGACTGCTGCAGGCGGAGATGTGACACTTTACACCTATCCGGGCGGAACACACGATTCGGAGCTTGAAAACTACGTTCGAAATACCCTTGCTGACTTTAATGCCCTAAAATAAGACTCATGAAAAATCGTTATTCGCTTGCCTTTATTTTGGTGGCTCTGTCATCAGTGGTTTATTCTCAGAACACACTTCGTCCGAATATCTATTTTCAAAAAATGCACTACTACAATGTAGCCGCAGGAATTGAAGACAGTTCCGTACACGCTTCGTTCGATCTCTACGCAAAATATAAGTTCGTGCCGGAAGGAAATGAAGATGTATGGAAGAAACCTGTCAATATTTACTTCAATCATATTTACAACCTGAACCAGAAGAATGCATTTCATATGTCTTATCTCTATGATGGTTATTCTTATTACAACCGGAATATTGTTTACTTAGGCTATACGCGTATGTTTCGTTGGGGAAAATCGAGCAGGTTAAACCTCGGTGCGCGGGCAATCCTGAATTTCAATAGTTTCGATTGGTCCGATTTTGCAGTTCCAACAACCAGTACTCCGAAATTGAAATTCAATGCAGACCTGGATTTCGGAGTGCAATACCAGTGGAAAGGATTAACTGTAGGTGCATCCGCTAAAAACCTCTTTGCAAGTTCCGTTCGAATCAATGATATGGAGTTCATCAAAGACCGCAGAGAAATCTATGGAAATCTTTCCTACAACTTCGGGCTTTTCAAACGAAAAATCGAGTTGGCGCCATTTCTATTGGCCTACGCTGAACGGGATTTTGATCTGGATGCCGGTTTAAACCTCAATTTATTCAAAGTAGTGAGTGTTTCTTACGCCATCAGGGTGCTGGAGCTTAGAAGTATTTACAGCGTTCGCGGAAATTTCCTCAAGCGCTTCCAGGCGGGTATATCACTGGATCATTCAGCTATTTACAATGATTTGAATATTGACTTTGTATTGGGATACCGTTTCTGAATCTTGTATTTCTGAGGTTTTATCACATAACTAAATCACGAGGGAATTCGGAAAATAGTAGTTTCCAAAATAAACCAAGGACGTAATATTGCGGAATTACGTCCATTTTTCGCGATGAAGTATTTACAGCATTCTCGGAAACTTCCTCAAGCGCTTCCAAGCAGACATATCTCTGAATCATTCAGCTATTTACAATGATTTGAATATTGACTTTGTATTGGGATACCGTTTCTGAATCTTGTATTTCTGAGGTTTTATCACATAACTAAATCACGAGGGAATTCGGAAAATAGTAGTTTCCAAAATAAACCAAGGACGTAATATTGCGGAATTACGTCCATTTTTCAGTCTGCAGATTTCCTTAAACATTTCAATCAGAACACATCTATTTGTAATTCAGTCATCTTGTCTCTTGAAGTCTTGACTCTTAACTCCCGTTATCTTAAAACTACCCACTTATGAAAAAAAACGATACCCTCATAAATTCGCATAATCCCACAAGCTGAATTATAGTTAGTTTAAAATTCGTAATTCCCCTATTTAATTAACATATCACTCATTTTTTTTCGCTCAATCCCTTTTTTTATTGAGTTCGGATTTACTATCTTGGCTCAGAAATATTGAAAACACACTCTCTACTCAATCCTGTTAGGTTCCTTTTTTCCAAGTAACGGATTTAATAACAGAATGTTGAGCAACAAAAGCTATCTTTCATTTAAGAGTGACCTTTTTACCTTGCCGGAAAAACTATTTCCCGGTCAACCAACTTTTTATCCCTTTTCCCGTCTTACCTATACAAAACCCTTTATTACTATGAAGCTAATCCTCTTGATCTGTTCGCTTTTTTTCTCTTTGTCATGGACATGGGGACAAACATGGGGGGCGAGCACATTCAGTCAAACAACCAACGAGGCGAACGATATCGAATTGAATAACCTCAACGAATCATATGTAGCCGGTTATTATTCCGGTCAAACTTCTTTCAGCGCTTCAAGTTCATTGGCTTCTACACAAGGAAATACAGATGCTTATATTGCAAAATACAGCCCTTCCGGAACTGTTCTCTGGCTCAAACAATTCGGAGGCCCATTGGCAGACCGGGCAATTGACCTGGCTGTTGGTCCCGATCAAAACATTGTTGTAACAGGGCAATTTTTCGGAACAGTTACTTTTGGAGGAGTTACCTTAACCTCTTCGGCGAATTCAAAAGACATTTTCATCCTGAAACTGGATCCGTCCGGAAACGTTTTATGGGCAAGAAAAGAAGGTGGTTCCGGGCCGGATAACGGGTATAAATTAACCGTCGACAACCTGAACAATGTGATTCTGACCGGAGATTTTCAGGGAACTGCAACCATCGGGGCAAATACATTCACCAGTACAACCGATATCAATACAGGCGGATCTTCTTTCGATTTATTCATTTCCAAATACGATCCGAACGGAACTCCGATCTGGTCTTTAACTGGAGCTGCCAACCTGGATGACCGCGGGCTTTCCGTTGCTGTAGATACTCAAAACAACATTTTCTTTACCGGGCAATTTTCAAACACCCTGACTTTCGCTTCAAACACGTATGTGAACTCCGGAATCAATGTTGGTTTTCTTTGCAAGCTGAATCCTGCAGGACAAGTTCAGTTTCTCAACCAGATGAAAGCAGGTTATGTAATGCCTTACGATGTAGAAGTCAACGGAAATAATGAACCCATCGTCGTTGGGGATTTCCTTGGGAACATGCTGTATTATGATCAAAGCGGATCAAACAGCATTCAAAATCCTTACGACAAACAGATTTTTGCGCTGAAAACAAGCAATACCGGGCAATTCACATGGAGTAACACCCTTGGATCCAACAACGAATTATCGGCAAGATCTCTTTCAATTGATCCGGGGAACAACATTTTTGTAACCGGGTATTTCAAATGTGATTTGTCGCAGATCCAGGACAGCACGAAGCAACTTTTCAACTCGGTCGGATTCAAAGATCCATATCTCCTGAAAATTTCCAATGCAGGAGGCCGCACTTACATCAAGCATTTCGGGAGTAAGCAGGACGACGAAGGAAAAGGAGTTGCTGCCAGGCTGACCGATCAGGCGATAATCTGCGGGAATTACACCGACGATTTGAATTTCAACCCGGTATCAGTCGGTACTCCGGCATTGGGATACGATAACTTTTCGTTTTCGCCTTATTTCGGTTTGGAACCTTATCATATTTACCTCACAGGTGATCAAAGCCGGAATTCATTCCTGACCAATCACATTACTCCGAATTACGGGAATTACAATTACTTCACGCAGCCTTCTGCAGATTCACTTGTTGGTTATATCAGCGCAAACCAGGCAGATCATTACGTAACAATCAGTGCGAATGGTGATACCGTTCATTTTTGCAGCCAGGCAGAATTGTTCTATAACACCTTGACTTTTCCTCATTTCGGACCGAATTATACCAATACCTGGTACGATGGAACTCACACGATTATCAATACCATTTCTGCAACAGGAACGTATTGGGTTCAGCACAAACGAAACGATGATTGCTTCATGGATATGGATTCCATTTATGCAATCAAGGAAACGATGCCGAATCTTCCGCTTCTTACGGATGATCATGGTATCAACGTGATGCAGCCGGGCCCTGATTACAACGATTACCACTTCTGTTATCCGGAAGGAGCAATCATTACTTTCTCCAACCTCGATCCGGGATCAACACTTACAACCATCGGAAATTCAGTTACGTTTCACGGAGTCGGACCGCATGTGCTGAACCAGGAATTACAATACTATGTCCAGGTGATGAACCAATATTGCATGAACCTTGGAAGTTTCACTTTCATGCATGATATGCAGGATCCACCCGACAGTATTTCACTTTGGATCGCCATGAATACAACCGTTCCTACTGGTGATTCGATTGAAATTTGTCAAGGCACACCGATTGTATTCCACGGAATTGACTTGATTGTCAACCCGAATGCGAATTTTTATCCATCCGTTTATCCTCCTATTGATACGGTTATCTGGACAATCAACGGTACTCCGCACATCAATTACGATACGGCCGCAACCGTATTCAATGCACCGGTAACAGGTTGGTATACGGTTCAGATCAAAGTGGTGAAAGGATATGATAACCTCTGCGGACTTGATACAACGGTTTATATCGCCACCAGGCAGTTTTATATCAAGGTCAATCCGCTTCCAACCTGGAGTACGACTATTTCGGGTGGAAATGTACTCTGTCCCGGAGAAACAGAATTTCTTGTTGCAGACAACCCGCATCCGGAGCTCCATTGGTCGGGATCGAATATTTTATGGAACAACGGAATCGATAGTATTGAAGTGAATGCTCCAGGCTGGTATAATTACGCCGGAATACTTGTCGATACTGCCACCGGCTGTAGTTCATCTTTCGCATTTAATCACTATGTTTCTGTCAAAATACCGCCAAGCATCATGTCTTTCCCCGGAGATGCCGTGATTTGCCCTTTTGACTCGCTTTTAATGTCAGTACCGAACTCATTTGTCAGTTATTTATGGGTCGGGCCGAACGGAGATACGCTATCAACTACTCCAAACTGCTACACTACACAGATTGGAAGTTATACCTGCCAGGTAACAGATGCAGAAGGATGTATCCTGGTTTCACCACCGTTTGAAGTTTTCCAGTACTCCACTCCTTCCCTGTCCGCATCTCCAAGCGCTACGATTTGTGACAACCAGATGGTGGACATCCAGATCAGCTATTCGGGGAATGCTACGTTTTTGTGGAACAACGGTTCTACCAGCGATCACATTTCGACCAATGTTTCAGGACTTTACATTGTTCAAATGACACAATGTGGTGTGACGGTAACGGATACGATTGAAATTGTCAACGGAAGCTTTACCGCTTCGATTTCTGTCAGCGATTCTATTCTTTGTTTCGGTGACACGGCTGTCTTCACAGGTTCTGTTCCGGGAGCAAGTTATGAGTGGAACAACGGAGAAATTACGGGACAAACCTATGCAACGACTACTACGGGAACGTATTCAGCAGTGGTTACCAATTCATTCGGCTGTACGGCTCAGACTAACGCCATTTCGGTAATCAATGTTCCGGGAAGTGCTCCGCCAAGTATTCCTTCGCAAACGATTTGTCCGGGAGACAATGTGAGTTTATCCGATAATGCTTCCAATACCTTGTTGTGGTATGACAGGGATACGAACTTGATTTACACCGGAACAACCGTCAGTCTGACGAATGTGCAGCAAGACACGAGCTTCCTCATTTCCTTCACAACAGCAAATGCTATTTGCGGAATGAGTTATTCCCTCGTGAATGTCATTATCAGCACTCCTCCGGGACCAATCAATATCATCGGGGATTCTAATTTATGTGTGAACCAGGACGGAGTCTTTTTTGCTGTTACAACGGATAATATCGAATGGTTCGCAAACGGATCATCCCTGGGAAGCGCCAATCCGATTACGATTCCTTTCAGTACGCTGAATGCCAATAATGTGTTCTCCATCAATATTTCGAATGCGTGTTTCAATACGCTTCAACTGGACAGCGTAGAAATCATTACTCCGGAAGTACTGGAACTTTCCGACGACACGGTAAGCATCTGCTTCTTTGATACGGAAATTGTCTTCCTCGAAAACAACAACCTGACAAACGTAACCTGGACAGGGAATTTCGGAACGATTCAAAGCGAAAATCTGACACTTCACGGAAATGCGACTTATACTCCGATCACAGTAACAGCAATTGATCAATTTGGCTGTCCAACACAAAGTGCCGTGTTGATTGTAAATACTTCGATCTACAACATTGCTTCCAACCTGAATTTCCCGAATTATTGCCCGGGAACAACCGGAAGTATCAGTGTAAATACCACTTCCGACAGCGTTTTATGGATGACTCCTTTCGGAAACAGTTCCAGTAATCCGCTTACATTTACCTTGAGTCAGCAAAACTCCGGTAACTTCTATGTACGCACCTGGGACGACATGGGTTGTGTATACATTGACACCGTGCATGTTCCTTTGGCTCCGGTTCCAAACCTGGATGTTCTTCCGGATACCGTTTTCTGTGCCAATGATATTTACACCTTCTATTTCCCGAATGACGGAAATACCTATTACTGGACAACTTACGGAAACAGCACCCAGATTCCGATTACTTTTGATCAGCAGCTGATTCTGAACGTAGTCACGCAAGATGGTTGTGTCGGTTCGGATACATTGGTGGTTCATGCAGTGGATTGCGATAACTCACTTCCGAATATCATTACTCCGAACGGGGACGGAATCAACGATTACTTCATCATTGACGATGCTTATTCTCAACTGGGAAATACGCTGATCATTATCAATCGCTGGGGGAATAAAATGTTTGAAGCGAGTCCGTACAAGAATGATTGGGACGGAGATAAGATTTCCGACGGAGTTTATTTCTATTTGTACTATCCCTACGGACTGAAAGAGCCAAGTCGTGTTAAACATGGATTCTTACACGTCTTTGCAAATTAAAAAACCATGGCGATTTCATTAAAGGGAATGCGCAAAATAACGGTGAGCGGAGAAGTGTTTCACTGGAAAATACGTCGTAAGATTTCACATGACGAAGCTCATAATGATCAATATGCAATTCCTGTCCAACACATTTCCGGAGGACAGGTTTTGTTTGTGTATGTTGGTTTCACCAGAGCTTACGGTGGTTATCAGAACAATTCCCCGGAAAGCGTCACTCCGTCAATGATCAGCCCTTTGATTGAAAAGGCCATTTTACTCGGATGGAATTACAAACAAGAGGGAAATGCAATCAGTTTGATCGGAAATATTCTCACAAGCGATACCAAAACTGCCAAATGGAATGCTTAACTTCATAGGTTGTGGACCATTATCTCAAATATCACCAGGTGAAACCGAATCCCCGATTGGCGGATTTAGTTGAAAGTTTTTGGCGTCTTGAAAATGACTCTGAACAAGACAAGGAAATCATTGTTGTTCCGGACGGTCGTGTCGATCTCTTCATTTCCCGTTCTTCCAAACAAGGTTTTCATATCACTTTAGCAGGTTTGGAAAGCGAGCCGGATTGTGTTCCTTTTGAAGCAAACACGCTCATTTTTGCCATCAGTTTTAAATTACCTGGTATTGAATACCTCATCAACCAACCGATTTCAACGCTTCTCAACGAAGTCATTTTACTGCCGGATGATTTTTGGAGCTTCAATCAAAACGATCTTTCGGACTTTGATGAATTTTGTGCAAAAGCAACGAAGATCATGCTGGAAATCCTTTCGGAACAGCAAATTGACCTGAGAAAGCAGCAATTGTTTGAATTGGTTTACGCGCATCATGGTGAAATTCCGATCAATCAATTGGCTGAACGCATTCATTGGAGTGAACGCCAGATTAACCGTTATTTCAAAAGTCAATTCGGGCTCTCGCTCAAAAGCTATTGTACCATTCTTCGTTTTCGTGCGTCCTTTTCACATATCAAGGAAGGAAAACTTTCACCGGAGAAGAACTTCACAGATCAGGCTCATTTCATCAAGGAAATCAAACGCCTTTCCGGAGTGACTCCCAAGGAATTGCTAAAAAATGTGAATGACCGATTTATACAATTTTCCACCTTAAACCGGAAGTAATTTTGCTTTATCAATGTGAGAGAAATCTCCTAAAACAAAGCAAAAATGTTACTCCAAAATAAACAAATAGCGATTATTGGCGGCGGCCCGGGAGGATTAACCCTGGCAAACCTGCTTCAGCAAAAAGGCGCAGCTATCCGCGTTTACGAGCGTGATGAAAACAAACATGCCCGTGTCCAGGGAGCAACATTGGATTTGCACGAAGAATCCGGATTGGAAGCGTTGAAACGCGCCGGATTATTGGATGCTTTTTATGAGAATTACCGCCCGGATGCCGGAAAAATGCGGCTTATTACCAAAAACCTGGAAATCAGATTAGATGATCATAACGAAGAAGCAGATTCCACAGATGTCTCCAATCTTCGTCCGGAAATTGATCGTGGTCCGTTACGTAAAATCCTACTGGAGAACCTTCCGGAAGAAGTGGTTATCTGGGATTCACATTTCATCGCCCTCGAACCTGAACATGCAGGCTGGAGAATTCATTTCAAAAACGGAACAAGTGCTTATGCCGATCTGGTGATCGCAGCAGACGGAGCCAACTCAAAAATCCGCTCCACCATTACAGATATCAAACCGATCTACTCGGGAATTACGATCGTTGAAGGGAATATCTATCACGCGGCTGTGAATGCACCCAAATTATACGAAATCCTGAAAGATGGCAAAGTATTTGCATTTGGAGACGACCAATCCATTATTCTGAGTGCTAAAAGAGACGGAAGCATGTCGTTTTACACTGGCTGTAAAGTTCCTGAAAATTGGGTGGAAGATTCCGGAATTGATTTCTCCGACAAAGCTTCTGTTCATCAGTGGTTTCAGCAGGAATTCGCGGCGTGGGATCCGACCTGGCAGGAATTGTTTGAAAGTGATGAATTGTGGTTCGTTCCGCGTCCTCAATATCATTATCCGCTTGATCAATCCTGGGATGCGCATTCCAACATTACATTGATCGGCGATGCGGCTCACAGAATGCCTCCTTACGCCGGAGAAGGTGTAAACATGGCGATGCAGGACGCTTTTGAATTGTGCGATTGTTTGACTGATTCGCAGTTCTCCGACCTGAAAAGTGCAATTGCAGCATTTGAAAAACAAATGTGTGCGAGAGCATCCGAAGTAACGAAAATGACACTGGATTCTACCGAAATGCTGCATTCCGGAGATCCGATACAAAATATGTTAGACCTCTTTAAAGAATCTGAGCATTCAAGAGGTCGATAACAAAGAGCAAACACACAACTCTTGCGGAAAAAGCGGGCATCTTGTAAAAAGGATGCCCGTTTTTATTATTAAGGCTTTGTGAGAGACAAGCTATTGATTCTGAATGTTATTTTAACATTGAAAATCAATACATTAAATCCAATCTAGTGATTTAAGACTTAAAGCGAATCGTAATATTGCGATATCGCGAATTTGAACAGACAGTACCTAACTTCAGAAGAAAATACCGGAAAGATTTAAGCAGTAGCAGCGATTCGAGCTTTCCTATTGATTTTCCGGACGATCAGCAAGCAGATGATTCCGGAACACAGCCAAACCAGGTCAACTGAAAGAATTCCGTATTCTCCGTTACTCCAGGTTCTCCAGAACCAATTTCCGGAACTGATCCCGTTCACAATTGGAATTAAAAGTCCTAATAAACCTCCGGAAAGCAGGGAGAATTTGTTCGTGAAGTTTTTATCCTTTTTCAAGCTCAGTAAAATGCTTAAGACCAACCAACCGAGGAAGAAAGTGTAATTCAAAATGGATTCGCGGGATGCAGCCCATGAATCAGGAAGCAATTTCGAAACGATGAAACTCGCTGCCGTAATCGGAAGCATGGACAAACAAAAAGCCAAATAAATGGATCCGACACGGGTGTTGTAGCGTTTCTTTTTCTCCGGAATATTCTTCTTATTCCGCGCTTCCAGCCAAATCAACACTCCGGAAATAATCACGAAACAGGTCAAAAATGCCATTAGGAAATACACCACTTTCAATAAGTAGGTATTGAACGTTCCAATCTCACCGAATTGCGCATAATGTAATCTACGGACGGATGACCACACATTGTCGTAATAACTCATTTCTCCCGGTTTCTGAACCGCTTTTTCCTTTCCTGTTTTCGCATCAAACAAAACGGAACCTTGTCCTAAAAAGCGCTCACTGATATGTTCCGAACCGCTGACATCCACTTTCATCGTCTGGCTTCCGTAAAACTCCAGGTGCAAACGATCCACTTTAAAATCCGGCCACTTTCCGGAAGTTTTTTCCACCATTTGGTTGTAATCAACCACAAATGTTTGTTGTTTTCCCAATGTATCCTTGTTTTCACCACGAATCACATCGTCGTACATTTTGTTCGTATCACCGTTGTAAACCCAAAGTGCATTGGAACTTGCCACGACAATTCCAAGTCCGAACATACAACCAGTAAGTGCGTAAATAAACTGGAAAGGAAGACCGATTACTCCCAATGCCGTATGTGCATCTGTCCAAACCGTTTTCATTTTTTGCCGCGGGCGGAAAACGTAGAAATTCGACCGGATCTTTTCCCAGTGAAGCAACACCCCGGTTACGATTGCCAGGAAGAAAAACAGAGCCACAAACCCGGAAATGTAATAGCCAATCCGATCCAACTGGTAGTAAAAATGAAGCAGATAGAGCAATTCACCCAAACTGAAAGCGCTTTCGTGACTTTTCAACTCGTAGTTTTTCGGGTCTACTTCGTACTGATAAGTGATTTTACCCAATGAATCGGCTTTCGGATCATCCGATGCGGAAATGTAAATAGATTGTTTTTCGGAAGTTCCTTCTGAATACACGTAAACATTTCTTCCGTAAAGAGATGGAACATTTTTGTTTACCGAATCCATCATCCGGTTGTAATCGATTTTGTCCGATTTGGAAACAACCGTCTTTTCCTTTTGATAAGATCCGGACTCCCACTCGCCTATTTCCTGGCGAAACAAGGCAAATGCTCCTCCGAAAAAAATAATGAATAGTCCGACCGTAATGGTAATTCCACTAACGGTATGTAAATGAAAGAAGATATTGTAATTTCTATTGTTCATGCAAAACGAGTGAAGGAATCAGTTTCTTCCAAGATGAATCAAAATATATAGGAGAATCAAAATTCCCAGGTAATAAAGCCAGCATTTCCAGCCGTTCTCAAACAAAAACGGAACAACCATCAAGGTAATCCAAACCGGGAAAAGCCCAAAAACAGATGTGACTACCGCAGTTTTGTAATCCGGAAGCCAGAATGCGAGTGCTGCAAACAAAAACGAACTGATCAGAAGACTTCCCAAAATGGCAGCTGTTACTTTCCCAAAGCGCTGCCAGCCGGAAGAAAGGTATTTTTTATTTGCCGGCATGTGAAGAATGTTTTGCTTGTTCTTTCGTCATCAAAGGTCTCAGAAGAAGGGTCAGACTTGCAATGAGCATCAACAAAGTCAGTGAGTAGAAAAATCCACCGGCCAAACCAAAAATGAACATGAATCCGACAAACGTCGCTCCGATCAGGAAACCTCCCAGACTCAAGGTAATATTCTTCTGTTTCCGGATCGTTTGTTCCCAGTTCAGAAATACATAATTCGTTTTACGCGAATTGGTGTAAAGCAAGTAAAATCCAATAAATTTCAGTAAAAAAAGACCAAAAACCATTTTACGAATAATGAGAAGTTTCTCCAATTTTCCGCAAAGCTAATTTCTAAACCAGGCACTTTCAATACCTGAATTAAGGTATACCATTCATTCTACCTACTTTAACAGGGTACTCTCATTACCAAGTTCTAATCCTTAAAATCAGCGTTAATTCTAATCGTAATTCAGAGTGTAAATCAATGCTCCTTCCAAATACGTTTCTGTTTTGATTTTCTTCCCCGATTCATCGTAATAGGTCCAAACACCTTGTTTTAATTCATCGTATCGGATCCAAACATTGATTGGCCCGGAAGAATTTCCTTTTTCCGGATCCGGATTCGTCGTTCCACTATGTGCATGAACCATTTTTGCATATTCACCTTGCGATTGAAGCTTACCATTCGGATAATAATAACTCCAAACTCCCACTTTTATTGATCCGGGTTGAGCATAATCATATCGGACGAAAGTATCGTCATAGCAATCCTTACATTTAACAGAATCAACTTCCTTGTAGTTTCCATTTATCAATAGCACTCCTTTTTCGTTAAACGTTTTGTAAAAACCGGCATATTGGGATGTCAAAGAATCGTATTCAAATGTCACTTCCTGCTGCCCGTTATCAAAATAAAGTGTTGAAGTCAAAATTTTCTTTATTTGTCCGAAGCAGCTGGAAAAGAAAATAAGAAACAATGCCGTCAATATTCTCATAATTACTTCTCTTTTAATCATGAAAGTAATCATTAATCAGTCCAATCTGAATAATCCGGCGTCCGGAATTCGTAATTATTCTCTATCTTAACTCGGTGAAAAACACTTACTACATATCAAATCTACTGTTCCTCCCAGCGCTCACAATCCTTTTGCTGAATGATTTTTATTGGAAAGAAACGTATGCGAACGAACTCACCGGAAAACTATCGGATGTTTCAGGTTTAGTGGTATTCCTGCTTTTTTTCTCAGCTCTTTTTGCAAACAAATTTCGCTTCTTTCTTTATTTGATAAGCGCTTTATTATTTACCTGGTGGAAATCGGTTTGGAGTGAATCCTTTATTGAAAGCTGGAATCAAATCATTTCATTCTATCCGCTTCAAAGAACCGTTGATTATTCAGATTTGTGGTGTTTGTTGGTACTCGTTCCGCTTTATTTTTATCATCCGAAAAAAGAACGAAAAGTTGTTTCTGTCAAATGGATTTCCGTTCCACTGTTGTTCACCGGTTTATTTGCCATTGTTGCAACTTCCAAGGCAAAAAATATGGGTGGCTACGGTTCAACACCCAAATACTGGATTGAAGAATCGTTTAAACTTAAGATGACGAAGACTGATTTTTTGAAAAACATTTCCTTCAGCAACATTTCGATTGAAAAAGATCCTGAACGGACTTCACCAACCGCTAACGGCTATTATTGGTATGTCTTGAAGAATTTCACCATTGAAGATTTTAACATTGAATCCATCTCAATCGGTTTGAAAGAAAAAGGCAAACGCCTGATTGTATACGTTTTGAGCGTCAACCTGGCGAATTCAACCACTAAAACCATCAAAACCGTCCGAAAAGAAATCCCTTCGGAATTGAAAGAACTATTGATTCTGGAACATTAAATCCTCTCGATGACTGACCTGGAAAAACTCGCATTCGCCATTACAAGCTTCGCAAAAATGAACCCGGAAGAGTTTCAGAATTCGCTTCCGTTCTGGCAGCAGCGAAGTTTTAAAAAAGGAGAAGATTACAATGAAAGACACCACATTTGTAAAAACCTGGGCTTCATTATCGACGGTACTTTCCGTTCGTACATTATCGAGGAGAAAACGGGTGAAGAAAAGAATGTTTTTCTCTATTCTTCGGATCAATTCGTTGTTTCGTTCAAAAGTTTTATCAATCAAAGTCCTTGTGATTATCACACACAAGCCCTCACAGATTCCACGATTCTGTACATCAACATCATAGATTTGCTGGCTTTGTACCAGAAATCACATGCGTGGGAACGTTTCGGGCGTTTGCTTGCCCAGGAAGCATTTAACATAGCCATGGAACGCAGTGAAAGCTTCCTGTTCAAAACACCGGAAGAACGTTATCTCGATTTAATGAAGCAGCATCCAAGTATCCTAAATAACGTTCCTTTGTACCATATTTCCTCGTATTTAGGGATCCAGGGGCCATCTTTAAGCCGTATCCGAAAAAGATTATCCGGTAAATGACGATTTTAACCTGGGTTAAAATAATTGCGATTGAAAGCGTGCAACTTTGTCATATAAGAAACAGCCACTGATAAGAGAATCAGGGCACTAAATGAAAAAGTCATGAAAACGTCAAAAACAATCGTACTGATCCACGGATTATTCGTCAACAACACAAGCTGGGCAAACTGGAAAACTTATTTCGAAAATCAAGGTTACACCGTTCACACACCTGCAAATCCCGGGCACGAGGGAAACCCGGCAGATCTGAGAAAAAATATTCATCCGGAATTAACCAAAACAGGATTTGAAGATGTGGTAATGAATATTGTAAAACTCATCGACACACTTCCGGAAAAACCAATTGTCATCGGGCATTCACTCGCAGGATTGGTGGTTCAAAAACTGATTGAATTAGATAAAGCGGTTGCCGGAATCAGTATTGACGGAGCACCTCCCAAAAATGTTTTTGCTCCATGGCAAACGATCAAAACGGTTCTACCGGTTGTCAATCCGTTCAAAGGCGGAGCTGCATACATGGGAACCAAAGAATGGTATCACAAAGCGTTCTTCAATAATTACACCCGCACGGAAAGTGATCAGTTTTACAATGAAATCGCAGTTCCGGAAAGCCGCAAAATTGCCCGCGACACACTTTTGAAATCTTTTGCAAAAGTGGATTTCAAAAAAGCACATAACCCCTTATTATTCATCGGTGGTCAAAACGACACGATTTTCCCGGCAAGCTTTACACAAAAAATTGCAGGCTCTTACAAAGACAAAAACAGCAAAGTGGATTTCAAATCTTTCGCAGGAAGAAGCCACTTTATTGCCGGAGAAAAAGGTTGGGAAGAAGTAGCAGCTTATGTATTAAACTGGATAGAAAAGCTATTATAATCATTTTGTTTTCCACAGATGCACAGATAATTGAGGCGCCTACCGGTCGCCTCTTTTTTCTGCTGAAAAGTTTGCTTTTAAAAGGTGTTTTTTATTAACTTAAATAGAATGGAACACTATTTACTAGAAGAAGAAACATATCAAATTATTGGTTGTTGTATGGAAGTTCACTCAGAATTAGGAGTTGGATTTTCTGAGATTGTTTATAAAGATGCGTTGGAGTACGAGTTTAAGAAAAATGGCGTTCTATTTGAACGCGAGGTTGAATACCAGGTAAAATACAAAGACACCATTCTACCTCACAAATTCTTTGCTGACTTTGTTGCTTTTGATTCGATTATCATTGAAGTGAAAACAGTATCTGAACTAACGGATCAACATTTTGAACAAACGATCAATTACCTGGCTGTTTCCGGGATGGAAGTTGGCTTACTTTTAAACTTCAGACAACCGAAATTACAATATAAAAGAGTCATCCTGACAGAACGGTAGAAATTCACAATTCCCGCAAATTTAGATTTTGAAAGTAGTATTCTTTTTGTTTCAACAAGCGAGACTGGTAAGCTCGCTTTTAATCTGTGCATCTGCGGAAAAAACAGAAAAACAAGATGTTTGTCGAAGCTCGTTATTTACAAATTGTAATAAAGAATTACCGCACCACTCTTCAATGTCTTTGTTTTTACAAGATTCAAAGAAATCCTGTTATCATCTGATTGCTCAAATAAAAGTAAACCCATGCCTGCAACAACAGGATGCACGCAAAGTTGGAGTTCGTCGAGCAAATTCAGTTTCAACAATTGATTGATTAAACTACGGCTGCCTACCGCAATCTCTTTTCCCGGCTGTTGTTTCAGTTGCTTCACTTTTTCTTCCAGCGAAAGATCCGACAATTCAGCAGTATTCCAGTCTGTGCTTTGAAGTGTATTTGAAAAGACTATTTTGGGAAGTTTATCCATTGCCAGTGCAAAATCGTCCATTGATTTTTCGCCCGAAGGATTTTCCAACAACGTTTGCCAGTATTTCATCAGCAAATAAGTCGTTTTCCCATATAAGATAACGCCGGCATTTTGTAAGAGTTCAGCATAATGTTGATGCAATTCTTCGTCCGCATCAATTGCCGTATGGTCGCAAATTCCATCAATGGTCATATTTATCGCTGCTACTACTTTTCTCATATTCCGGGAATATTCGTGAATCAACTAAAAGTAAGACAAAAAAAAGTCGGGGCGAAAAATTTTTCACCCCGACTATAAAAACAAAAAAGTGAAAAGTAACTTCGACTCCGCTCGGTTGACTTTTCACTTTCAGAATATCACTTTACTTCTTCGTAGTCCACATCCTGAACATCGCCTTTCGGACTGGATTTCGAGACGGAAACTTTTCCGAAATTTTTCAATTTCTCGTTTCGTTCTTTTACAAAAGCTTTTTCACGAGCCAGATCTGCGCGTTCCTGATCCAGGTTGCGTTTTGCAATCATCACGCGACCCAAAAACCGGAGCAACACCAGTGCTCCAATCAGGATCAGTATCGTTTTAAACAAACCGGATATGCTTGCTTCGACAATCATTATTCTACTTGGATAAATGCATGTTTCTTTCCGAATAAATCTTCGTGAAGAACGGATCTTTCAAATTCTTGATGAAACGAATCGCTTCACCGGTAGATTTCATTTCTGGACCCAATTCTTTCTTCACATCCGGGAATTTCTCGTAAGAGAACACCGGAATCTTGATCGCATACCCTTCTTTCTTCGGATTGAAGTTGAAATCTTTCACCTTCTTCTCACCCAACATCACTTTCGTTGCATAGTTCACATACGGTTCGTCGTACGCTTTGGCAATGAAAGGAACTGTCCGGGATGCTCTCGGGTTTGCTTCGATCACATAGACTTTATCGTCTTTGATTGCGAATTGAATGTTGATCAAACCAACTGTCTTCAATTCGATCGCGATTTTCTTCGTAATATCTTCGATCTGCTGCATCACGAAATCTCCCAGGTTGTATGGAGGAAGAACCGCATACGAATCACCGGAGTGAATTCCTGCCGGCTCAATGTGCTGCATGACACCGATAATGTACACATCTTTTCCATCGCAAATCGCATCTGCTTCCGCTTCAATCGCTCCGCCAAGGAAATGATCCAGCAAGATTTGGTTGCTTCCCATTTCATTGATGATATCCACTACGTGGTGCTCCAACTCTTCTTTGTTGATGACGATTTTCATTTTTTGTCCTCCCAATACATAAGATGGGCGAACCAACAACGGGAAACCTAAGTCGTTTGATAATTCGATTGCTTGTTCCGCACTTTCCACTACTCCGTATTTCGGGAATGGAATGTTGTGCTGCTCCAATACTTTCGAGAAACGTCCGCGGTCTTCTGCCAAATCCAAGGCGTCGAAACTTGTTCCTAAGATCTTGATTCCGTAACGCTCCAGTTTTTCTGCCAGTTTCAAGGCAGTTTGTCCACCTAACTGAACGATTACTCCTTCCGGTTTTTCGTGTTGAATGATATCGTAAATATGCTCCCAGAAAACAGGCTCGAAGTACAGTTTATCTGCCGTATCGAAATCCGTAGAAACCGTTTCCGGGTTACAGTTGATCATGATGGTTTCGTAACCGCATTCTTTTGCTGCCAAAACTCCGTGTACACACGAGTAATCGAATTCGATTCCCTGTCCGATTCTGTTTGGTCCGGAACCCAAAACAACTACTTTCTTTCTGTCGCTTACCGTACTTTCGTTTTCGTACTCGAACGTCGAATAATAATAAGGTGTCTGTGCGTCAAATTCCGCTGCACAGGTATCTACCAGTTTGAACACACGCTTGATTCCCATTTCGGAGCGCTTGTTGTGTACTTCCGATTCCAAACAACGCAACAAATGTGCCACCTGACGGTCTGCGTATCCTTTTTGTTTCGCTTCGAACATCAATTCTTTCGGGATATTTCCCAAATGGTATTTCTCGATGCGACGTTCCAATTTGATCAAATCCTCGATTTGTTTCAGGAACCAGGTATCAATGCGTGTTTTTTCAAAAATCGTTTTGAACGGAATTCCCAGTTTGATTGCATCATATACATGGAACAGGCGGTTCCAGCTCGGGTTTTCCAATGAATGCAGGATCGCATCCTGGTTCGTCAGTTCTTTTCCGTCCGCTCCCAAACCATTACGGTTGATTTCAAGCGACTGACATGCTTTTTGCAATGCTTCCTGGAATGAACGTCCGATTCCCATTACTTCACCTACGGATTTCATCTGAAGTCCGATACGGCGGTCTGTTCCCGGGAATTTATTGAAATTCCAACGAGGTATTTTCACGATTACATAATCCAATGTCGGCTCAAACAAAGCGGAAGTTGTTTTTGTAATCTGGTTATTCAATTCATTTAAATGGTATCCGATTGCCAGTTTAGCCGCGATTTTCGCGATCGGATAACCTGTTGCTTTCGAAGCCAACGCTGAAGAGCGTGATACACGCGGGTTGATTTCAATCGCAATGATGTCTTCTTTTTCATCCGGAGAAACCGCAAACTGCACGTTACAACCTCCGGCAAAGTTTCCGATCGAGCGCATCATTTTGATCGCCATATCACGCATTCTTTGGAACGTTGTATCGGAAAGTGTCATTGCCGGTGCAACCGTAATGGAATCTCCTGTGTGAATTCCAATCGGATCGAAATTCTCAATCGAACAGATAATCACCACGTTATCATTCGAGTCACGAAGTAATTCCAATTCGTATTCCTTCCATCCGATCAATGCTTTGTCGATCATGACTTCGTGAATCGGAGACAATTGCAATCCGCGTTCCAGCAATCCGTCAAATTCTTTCGGATCATGTACAATCGAAGCTCCTGAACCTCCCAAAGTATAAGAAGGGCGGATACACAACGGGAATCCAAAATCCTGAGCGATTTCTTTTCCTTCCAGGAAAGATTTAGCTGTAGCCTGCGGAGCCATCCCCACATCAATTCGCCCCATCAATTCTCTGAATGCTTCACGGTTTTCCGTAATTTCAATAGCTGCGATATCGACACCGATAATTTCAACACCGTATTCTTCCCAAACTCCCATTTCATCACACTTGATAGCAAGATTCAAGGCAGTTTGTCCTCCCATTGTAGGCAATACAGCATCAATTTTGTGTTTTTTCAGAATTTCGATGATGCTTTCTGGCTCAAGTGGTTGCAGGTAGACATTATCAGCAACTACTTTATCTGTCATGATCGTTGCAGGATTCGAGTTGATCAAAGTTACTTCAATACCTTCCTCACGAAGAGAGCGGGCTGCTTGAGAACCTGAGTAATCGAATTCACATGCTTGACCAATAACGATAGGACCTGAACCGATGATTAGTACGGACTTAATGGAATTGTTTTTCGGCATTTATGCGCTTTTTAAGAGTTCAATTTGTAATTAATCTTTGCAACACGGTAAATGGCTCTACCTATACTACAAATTGAGCGCAAATTTAGGGAATTTAATCGGGATTTCTACAAAACCGATTTTGTTTTTTATGGAGTTATTAACACAGAATTACGAATTGCGAGTTTCCAATGCCAAATTATACTGCATCCGATTCGCTTGTATAAATACAAAAAATGAATAATTTTCCACTTTAAAACTTCAATCATGACCGTACGCACTTTTTGGCATTTAATCATTAAATCATTGGGAATTTGGATTGTAATCCACGGAATTATGTCAATTCCGGATTTTGTTGTGAGAGTTGTTGCAGCTTATGCGAGTCCATATGTCGATTCTCCGATATATATTGGTATTGAAGTTGTATTTTTCGCAATCCAGGTACTTTTCTATTTATTCATACTTCGCTTCCTGGTTTTGAAAACACAATGGATTATAGATACTCTCAAGTTGGAAAAAGGATTTAATGAAACAAAAATTGATTTTTCATTACCTTTTGATAAGGTTCTCCGAATCATTGTTATTCTAATGGGTGGATTCATTTTCGTCACGGCAATTCCAACCTTAATTGAAGCTGTCTACCTTTTTATTTCTGACGATGTTCCATTTAGAGACAGCCCCCGAAGTCTGATCATCATTTCAAACGGTGTTCAGGCAGCCATTGGTTTTCTAATGATGAACAACAGTGATCTTGTTCTGCGTTACGTGAAGAAAAAAAGCGGTGAATCAGAGTCCAAGCAATTGGATAAAGAAGAATTTTAGAGCTTTTATTTCCCGCAGAGGTTCGCAGAGGAGCGCAGAATTTAATTGTGAAACCCCAAAATATGATCGTAATACTACTAATATAAAATAATCAAAAAAATATTAGCAATCAATAGCTTAACCTATTGTTCTTCACAAACATTCGTTCTAATTTCAAGTATGAACGAAATAAGTTATAAAATTCGTAATGCTATTTATGAAGTTTACGAAGAATTGGGTCCCGGATTATTGGAATCATCATATGAATTTACATTGAGACACGAACTTGAAAGCTCCGGGCTTCTTGTAAAATCGCAAGTAGAACTTCCTTTAACATATAAAGGCTTGATTCTGCATAATGGCTACAGATTGGATCTACTTGTTGAAGATAAGGTAATCATCGAGTTAAAATCGGTAGATATTATTAACAGAACCCATCATAAACAATTGATTACTTACTTAAAGCTTTCTAATTTAAAATTGGGGATTTTAGTCAATTTCAATACGGACTTTCTGAAAGACAATATTTTCAGAAAAGTGAATGGCTTATAATTCATCTGCGCTCCTTTGCGTCCTTTGCTTCTTTGCGTTCAGAAAAATTTTGATCCGTAATAATCTTACTTAAAAAACACTATTTACATGTTACAAAATATTTATGCTCTCAGAACCAATCTATGTTTGTTGTTTGAGCGGAGTCGAAGACAACCTTTCTAGTTCTGTACGATCTTTGTTTTATCAAAGTACTTTTTGGCTTTCATTTCCTTCAAAAGCTGATCCACGCCATTTCTATCAGCCGCGTAAACAATGATAACTGCTCGGTTCTGAGCATCCCTGAAACTCATAACGGTATTCGGAGTTGGTTTTATTTTGGCAATCTGCGGGAAAATTTTCTTCAACTCCTTCATGGTCGCAGCATGATCCTTGTCGAGAATAATCAATTGTGTTGATTCATTACTTTTCAGCATATCCACACTGATTGGATCCAGGATCGGTGCTGAGAAATTGGAATTTGTCATTTGGAAGTACCTTCCGATCAAACTACGCACGGCTGCTACTTCCTGACCTGTTTCTACATTACAATAAATCGAAACACGGTTCATGAGAATGGCATAATCCGTGAGGGAATTCGGGAATGTTGCTCCGAACAGGTCAATTGCCTTATTCACAAATTCTTTGTCGAGCTGTTTTCCGTTTGAAAGATATTCTTCGATCATCGGGTAGATAGCTTTTGCAAAGCCGTTGATGTATTCATTGTCGTACCAATCCTCCGGATCGAGTTTTCCGCTCAGATTCTTGAATGCCCAACCATTACCCAAAGCTGTAGCCAATCCTTCATCGAAGAAATTGTAGGCAAATGGTTTGTAAGGCGATTGATTTTCGGCAAACCAACTGTCGAGTTGATGTTGAAAAGCAGCCGACTGTTCGTCGTAAAGCACATGACACATTTCGTGTAATACCACACCAATACGGCCAATGTGATCTGTTTCACCGGAAAGTACTCCAACGCATAAACTATTTGCGTATGGTGCTGCCGTTGTGTTTCCGCTGACAGCCGGAATCGGGTAAAGTGCGACTTTAAAAGGGATCTCCGATGACCATGCTGAGTTATAGAATTGCTTGATTTTATAGAAACTTTCAGAACATTGTGCAGCGTACTGCTCCAAGGCTTTCAATTGTGCTGTAATTTTCGACTCGTTTTCCTTCCAGATCAATTGGTCATAAAAAGCTTCTGCTTTCATCAGAACAGTTACAAACTTCTGTGTTTCGTCATTCGGCAAAATCCCGATAATCCGTTGTCCGAATTCTTCGATATTGCTCGAATTGACCAACGCAATGCTGATCAGATCAAAAGTCGTCCGCGATTGGCGTCTGTTGACCGGATATTCATCTCTTACATACGTATATTCCAGGCGGATTGCGGCAAATTCGTTACATAATTGAGCAAACTCCTTGTTTGTCTTCGTTTTTTCATCAACAAACTTTTGCAAGGTGGAAGAAGTCGTATGATGTTGAATCGCACTTTCCATGAAGTTAAAAATGCAATACGGTTTACTCACTTTAAACTGGAATCCCGAGGAATTTTGCGCAAAAGAACTTTGAATCAGGAAACAAAAAAATGCAAGGAAAAGAAGTTTTTTCATGAGTTGGTTTGTTTGAGTTTATGGGTTTCTTCTAATCATGTGAGTGTAAAAGCAATTCGAAAAGTGACAGCCATTTGTACATCATTGAGTAGAAGATTCAGCAAAATAATCCGTTTCATTTGAGTTCTAAGCTACACTTTTTGGTAATTTATCAAAAAAACTTGCTTTGCCAAACAGTCTTAATCTGCTAACTGTTTTTGATTTCTTCGCACACTTAACCAAAGTAAAACAAGTGAAATGATGAATGCGATTTGCATGATAACCAGGTTTACAACCGAGAATGTGTCTGAAAATGAATCTCCTATCACGTGAAGTATTTGATCCAATTTCAAAAACAAGAAAAAGTGACTGAAATACAACAAAAGATTCAGTCCAATTGCCAGAATCGTATTCAAAAAGTACTTCTTCTTTCTCCAGTTTACGAATATGATGATTACTACTCCTGCCAAAAATCCATACATCATGCAATGAATGGGGCCTGTCATCAGATCAACTACCTGATATTCCGGGTAATTTTCCATACACTGGAATCCCAATTCCCTACTACCTTTTCTGAAAATGCACTCATAAACATCGGAATTAAACGCAGCATAAAGTCGTTCAGAAGTTTTTGAAAAGAAATACAAAAAGAAACACTGAAGTACTATGAGTCGAATGGAAAGCTTACGGATAATCTTCATGGTTATTACAATACAATATTATTCACCGGAGTAATAGCCGGAGGTAAATCCGTTTCTCCCAGCATTTCACGTAAATCAATTTCAATCGTGCGGCTGATCTGGGAAATCGGAACGTCATTTGCACTTCCTTCAAAGGGATTTTCGGTGCTCTCTCCTACTTGCTCCAAGGTCGTATACACCCACGAAATCAAGACACTGAAAGGCAGAACCAACCAAACCATATAGCCTTTCATCGGCCCTTCGACCATCGCATTGAGCTTTTCAAATTCCAGCAACATTCCAAAAGGAAGTAAAAAGCAAAACAAGCGGATGAAAAACGTATTGATCGAAGCAAACTGGCGCGGATATGGGAAGTTCTTGATCCGTTCGCTTTTTCCCTGGTGTTCGAAAAACTCGTTCAAAACACGCTGCATTTCCATGTATTGAAACGAATCTATTTGTTTGCTTTCAAACATTTTCCGCAATGTTTCTGCCTGCAATGCCAAAAGCTGTGTTGCCCGGTTCTTTTTTGTCAAAATAACAGTCAATTCATTTTCGTCCAGGTATTTTGCCAATTCAACTTCCAGCGGACTTTCATGTTCCGGAACCTTGTAAAATCGTTTGTATTCGCTGTTGTAAGATTTTGAAATGGTTTCCCACGAACGGGAATCGCGCAGTTGGTAGCGCAAAGCTGTTAACCATGCAAAATGACGGTAAATCAGTTTTTTACTCACTTCATCGTCCGGAATGACATTTTTAGACATAGCTCCCCAGGAACGGCTGCTGTTTACAATTGAACCCCAAATCTGGCGGGCTTCCCAGGTACGGTTGTAGGTTTGCGTGTTTTTAAACCCGACAATAAACGCTGTCGCTGTTCCCAGCAAAGCCACAACTGTCCACGGAATGGCAATCCAGTGTAGGTCGAATACATCGAAAAGCACCACCGGAATCACACCGATTACAAGCAGCCAATAAATATTTCTCCTGGTCCAAACCAGGAATTCTTTCAAACGATATGATTTTCCTGAATGCATCTTTTTAATTCAAAAGGGAAAAAGTTAAAGTGAAAATTAATTCGCAATGCTAAAAATCACTTTTCAATTTTAACTTTTCAATTCTCAATTCATTTATAAGTGTTTCGATCCCGTAATCTTCAACTCATTTAAATCCAGCTGCATTTCGGCTTTCCGGATTTCTTCGTCGCTGTAATACTTTTCCCGTCGAAGTTGAAACAATTCCTTTCGCTGAAGTGCATAAACTTCCAACAAAACCTGCTGATATCGTTGAAGTTCCGAAAGTTGGGTTTCATTACATTCCATCGAATCGAGCTGCAACCTGGCCGTCGTAATCTTCCCTTTCAATTCTTCTTTGTAAATATCCAGTATTTCCAGATCGGGTTCATTTCCATATTTCGAATGGACATAATCCAGGGCAAGATTGTCCAAACGCATTTGAATTCCTGTTTGCTGTTCTTCTTCGCGGATCACATTGTCGATTTCTTCCAGTTTGATCAGTTTAATGATCAGCGGAAGCGTTAATCCCTGGACAACGAGTGTAATCAAAATAACCACAAACGTGATGAAAATAATCAGGTTACGATGAGGGAAAACCGTTCCGTCCGTCATCAGCATCGGAATCGAAAGTGCCGTTGCAAGAGAAACCACTCCGCGCATTCCTGCCCAACCAATTACCAAAGGACCTTTCCAGCCCGGCGACGGATCTCTTCTCACACTGGCACTCAACCAACGCGGAACAAAAGCAGCCGGATAAACCCACAAGAAGCGTAATACAATCGTGATTAAACTGATTAAAAGCCCGTATTTAATTGCCTGCCAAACCGAATATTCTCCCAAACCGGCAATGATTTCGGGCAGTTTCAACCCGATAATGACGAAAACAAAAGCGTTCATTACAAAGATCATGGTCGTCCAAACTCCCAGCATGTTCAGGCGCGTACTTCCTGTCTGGAACACCTCATGTGCCCGGTAAGACATAAACAAACCACCACTCACAACGGCCATAATTCCGGAGAAATGAAATTCTTCCGCAACCAGGAATAAAATATAAGGAGTCATAACCGTCAACGCTGCATCAATAGCCGGTGTTGTTGGTAAAAAGCGATGAATCACATAAAAAACATGCACAATCGCAAGTCCGACGACAACTCCCATTCCTGCCATGACAAAAAACTGGCCAACCGCTTCCTGGAAGGAAAATGCACCTGTTAAAACTGCCAGCAAAGCAAAGCGAAAAACGATCAGTGATGACGCATCATTCACCAAGCTTTCTCCTTCCAGAATCGTCAGGATTCTTTTGGGAACTTTCATTCCTTTGAGAACCGTTGCTGCAGCTACCGCATCCGGCGGAGAAACAATTCCTCCCAATAAAAAGCCTAAAGCCAGGGTAAATCCGGGAATAACTGCACTTGAAACATAAGCGATTACCAAAGATGTGAAAAACACCAATCCGAAGGCCAGCAAGGAAATCGGGCGTTTCCATTTCCAGAAATCATTCCAGGAAGTGTACCAGGCCGCTTCATACAACAAAGGCGGAAGAAAAATCATGAAAATCACTTCCGGTTCCACTTGTAAAGACGAAACTCCGGGAATCAAACTGATTCCCAAACCGGATAAAACCAAAAAAATCGGGTACGCAATTTTGAAACGTTGCGCCAACATGACCAATAAGAAAACAGCGAATAAAAGTCCGAGAATAAGTAACAGTGTATGATGCATCCGAGTAATTTGTACGAAATCAAAAATACTATTTTATGTTTTAATCACTTAGTTGAGCGCTTCAAAATTCACTGAAAGTCAAAAATCAATCCGTTCCGACTCAAAGGAACACATCAATCATAGAACAAGGTTTACGGTTTCAAAGATTTTTCGGGGAATTTTCATTCATTTCCGGTCGAAAAAAGTACCTTTACATTCAAATTGTTTTTCCATGAAATTGGTCTTGAATCAGCATCAAATTGAGCAAAAAATCATGCGCCTGGCACATGAAATTTTAGAAAATACTTACGGAATTCCGGAACTGTTTATCGGCGGAATTACCGGAAACGGTGAAACTTTTGCTCAGCAGATTTGTGAGATCATTCAGAAGAACAGTTCTCAAAAAGTAAACTATTTCAAAATCGAATTGGACAAGGATCATCCGTTGGACAAAGAGATCAGCTGTTCGATCGATCCGGATTTATTCAGCGGCAACACCATCATTTTGGTTGATGACGTCATCAATTCCGGAACAACGATGCAATATGGCGTTTTGAAAATCCTGGAAAAACCGGTTAAAAGTGTTAAAACAGTTGCCCTTGTTGACCGGATGCACCGCAGATATCCTATCAAATGTGATTTTGTCGGAATGACTTTGACAACCACTTTGGGTGAACGTGTTGAAGTGGTTCCTTCGAACGGCGCTTTGGAAGCATTTTTAGTCTAATTCAAATGCAAAATTAAAAATTCAAAACGATAGGGTATTTTTGAATTTTGCATTCATCATTTTGCATTCTTATGAAACGAATTACAGAATCCGAAAGCAATCACAAGGACTTAGATCAACTATCTACACGTGATTTATTGATCGGAATTAACCAGGAAGATCATACCGTTCCGCTTGCGGTTGAAAAGGAAATCCCGCAAATTGAAAAACTGGTTGATGCCTGCGTTGAACGCATGAGAGAAGGTGGACGTTTATTCTACATGGGCGCAGGAACCAGCGGACGTTTGGGAATCGTGGATGCCAGCGAATGTCCGCCAACCTTCGGAGTTCCCCAGGGAATGGTGATCGGAATTATTGCCGGTGGTGACCAGGCGATTCGCAAAGCGGTGGAATTTGCCGAAGACGATCGTTTGCAAGGCTGGAAAGACCTGGAAGAGTTCAACATCAATGAGAAAGATATTGTAGTCGGAATTGCTGCTTCAGGAACAACACCTTATGTTCTTGGTGCTCTGGAAACTGCAAAAACAAAAGGAATTCTAACCGGTGGAATTTCATGCAATCCGCATTCACCGTTAAGCCAGTTGGCTGATATCGCGATTACACCTGTTGTAGGTCCGGAATTTGTTACCGGAAGTACGCGCATGAAAAGCGGAACGGCTCAAAAACTGGTTTTAAATATGCTTTCCACTTCGATCATGATTCGTTTGGGGCGTGTAAAAGGAAACCGCATGGTGGATATGCAATTGTCCAATGACAAATTGGTTGACCGTGGTACAAGAATGGTGATGGACGAAACCGGTTTGGACGAACAAACAGCCAATGAATTGCTTTTGAAATATGGTTCTGTAAGGGCGGCTGTGGAGGCTTATCAGAATCACTAAATTCTAAATCAACCTAAAACCTCAATCAAATGGAATACCTTGCTCCATTTCTCATAATCGTTATGACCATCAGTCTTTTATTCCTGTTGGCAAAAGGTATTGTTAAAACCTATAATCCCGGGTTACCCAAAACACGTTCCAGGATTGACACTATTCTTATTTTGTTGATTCTCCTCAGTCATTTACTTACGTTCACCATTTGCATGGTTTCCAGTTATAAAGATTACTATGTACAAATCGATCCAATTGATTCCCAATACACTCCGATAGCATCCAGACACTTTTTAAGCATTTTCACTTTCTATCTGTTCAATGCTATTGCAACATTTTATGTTTGGCGGGACGGAAGAAAAATGCCACCGCTTTCCTTTGTACTGGCAATTTGCATGATGCTTTACTGGATGATTATTTGTATTCCCCTGGCAATTCAGTTTCTGCATCATTCAGACAAAAATTATGACTATTCTCCTGATTCAATGTGGGTATCTATTCTTTTTCCGTGTGTGTTTTGGGTCACGGGCATTGTACTTTTCATCCGGATCATTCGCAGTGAAGAATCCAACCGTATCCGGAATCAATATAAAAACAAGTTGCTCAATTACCTGAACAACAAACTGATTGATTCGCAAAAAACGAATCTTTGGATTCTTATCCTGTTCTTCCCGTTATTACTCCTGATCATTTGCATTCTGATGATCTTTGGCCAGCATCCCGATTCGATGATCAAAGTTTTCACCGATACAACAACCTGGACGCTTTCGCAAAAAAATCATCCACCGTTTTTAGATCATCAAGGGCATTATTTATGTACCGTTGCAGCTTGCGGATCACCTAACATTGTGAAGCCACAAAAAATAGGTTCAAGACACGGACATCCGATCATTGTAAACAGGCAACTCTCTATAGCAAATGCATTTGAGAACCTGATTGAAGTCAAATTCCCGAAAACACACCGTTTCATTCGCAGAAATTATGACAAATACGGATATCCGCTTTCTAAGAAAATTACCGGACGTTTCGGAGCCAATCTCACGTATCTTGCAATGAAGCCTTTGGAATGGGTTTTCCTGATTTTTATTTACTTCTTTAGCCTGAAACCGGAAGAATTAATTAACCGCCAATACCGAAATGATTTGTAATTTGGCCGATTCATGATTCAAGGAAAACCCGTTCTTCATTCAAAAGATTTAACGATCAATCGTCCGAAACCGATTACGGAACCTATTTCGGTGTTGGAGTATTCGAAAAACATTGATCCGAAATACGCTGTAGAAGCTTTACTGGAAGGAACCTATGTATTGGTTGCAGATCAATACAGCAGCGGAACGACCGTATTGGAAGCGCTGAAAAAACAGCTTTCCAAAAAAACAGACCAAAACTCCTTTTCGTCTCAACGAAACTACCGGGAAAATTTCCGGAATGCATCTCAGTTTTTGGTTGTTGAAATTTTCAATCATCGGTTACATCTTCGAAAATCTCCGGAAATCGGCTGGCTGAAACGTTTGTATCCCGAAATCCAGGAGTTTTTATTGCCGTTTACTGATGTTCAAGGATTAAACAGCGCCTGGCAATGGTACGAAAAAGGAATCCGGATTCCGGGTTTAAAACAAACTGTTCATCCGTTTTACGGAACGTACTTCCCTACCCGTTTTGAGCACATTGAATTGTTTGTCAATTACCTAAAGAAATATCAAGGATCAAAAGGACGTGCTTTTGACATCGGAATCGGAAGTGGTATTTTAAGTAAACTACTGCATCAATTTGATTTTAAGGAAATTAATGCTTCAGATATTAATCCGAATGCATTGATCGGCATGATAGAAGAACAAACAACAATCAATGTGTACTTCGGAGATTTATTTGCCGGCTCCGAAAAGAAATCAGACCTCATCGTTTTCAATCCGCCATGGATTCCACTTCCAAAAGAAGTTTCGGGAATTGACCTCGCCATTTATTACGATAAAGAGTTGTTTCCCCGTTTTTTCGAAGAAGCAGCAAAGCATTTGAATCCGGGCGGACAGCTTGTTATTCTGTTTTCAAACCTGGCCAGGTTGATGGATCATCAATTCATCCACCCGATCGAATGGGAACTCAAAAAGCAAAACCGCTTTACTATCGTTCAAAAAACGACAAAGGACGTCGGTGCTGCTTCTACCAAAACAAAACGCAAAGCAGTCTGGCGCGATCAGGAGTTTGTGGAGTGTTGGGTTTTAAAAGGAAATTAGAGGCAAGACCTAAGGAGTCAGGACTTAAAATAGAACAAAAGAATTCATTTTCCGGACTCTTGTCTCTATCAGTAAATTAGTAACTTTGAAATATGCAAATCAAAACAACACTTACGCAAGGTGAATTCGCCAAACTGACAGGAATTTTATTACTCAAACGACTCCAGGTTCTTTTTCTGCTTTTAGCGGTATTGGGATTAATCATCGGTGCTTTGATCGCGGTGTTTGCTTTCGGAAACGAATCTGCCTACATGCTGATCTTTGTGGGGATTGTGTTTATTGGATTGTTTGCTTTCAGCATTTTCAATAACGCAAAACGTCATTATCAAAATAATCCGCGAATCCGGCAGGAAACTACCTATGATTTCACAGACAGAGGTATTTCGATTTCCAAAGAAGGATATGCTTCTACAGTAAAATGGAGTGAAATTATTGCTGTGAGAAAACGCGCAGGTTTGATCTTGCTCTGGCAGAATAAGCTGGTAACACATGTCGTTTCAGCAAAGGATGTGAATGATGCACAATGGGAAACCATTCAGCAGTTGTATCAAAAACGGGGCTCTGAGAAGAAGTAATCAATCCATGAATAAAGCATTGAAAATCAGTTGAATTCAACTAATATAATCAACGGTGATTTTAAGTCTATCGTAATATTGCAATATTGTGAAATTGAAATATTAGAATATTGGAATATTGATATTTTGAGATTTTACGTTTACTTCTGATTTTTATCCTCCACCGGTATTCACACGCCCTTTCAAATCATCAGCCCCACCCGCTCTTCTTCTCACTCCGGCAACACTCGTTTTCCCGAATTTGTAGGTAAAACTCATTGTAGCAACCCGCGTATCACGTTTCACATCAAAATACTCCGTGTAATTGGTAAAAGCGACATTTGCGCGAATGTAATTTGTATAGAAAATATCCGTCAGGGCAAATTTGATCACACCTCTGTTATCCAGGATTTTCTTCTGTACTCCAATTCCCGTATGCCAGATTTCCTTGATGTGGTCGAACGCATAAATTTCCGGCGTATGATAAGACGCACTCCACTCAATCGACCAATTCTTTTTGAGCATAAATGTATTTACAGTACTTAAAATCAACACTCCGGAACCTCTATTTTGTAAATTCGTTTGTGCCACATTTCCCGAATACAAAGCCACATAAGCATTGATATTGTTCACACTGTTCCACCATTTTGTAACTTGTACCGGAACAGAAATATTCGCATAAATCAAATCAGCACGTTTCAGGTTTACATTTGTCTGAACCGTCACGATCTGATTTTGAACCAACGGAGCAATGACATCTGTAATATTATTCTTCGTCGTAGCCACCCCAACATTCACAAAAAGCTGATCTTTCAAGGCATAGCCCAATTCAAAAGTATAAGTCGTTTGCGGACGTAAATACGGATTTCCTGCCTTGTATGTTGACGGATCAAGATAAAACTTGAATGGATTCAACTGATCATAACTAGGACGGTCAATCCGGCGATTTAATGAAAGTTCCCAATGATGATTTTTGGAAGGATTGAAACTAACAAAGGCAGTCGGGAATAGCTGGAAATAACGTGTGTTCGAAACCGAATTACTGACCATCTGTGTTCCTTTCACATGCGTGTATTCCCCACGTGTTCCAAGCTGAACAGACCAACGTTCACCTTCATAATTCCAGGTCAGATAACCCGCGTGAATCGTTTCCTGGTACAAATAATGGTTGCTTTTTGTTGTATCGTAAATCGCTCCGCCATTGCTTCTGTCGTAAAATTTCAGATCATTGTCTGCAATAACATAACTTGATTTCAGTCCTGCATCCAGGAAATGCTTTTTACACAACACCTGGTGTAAATCGACTTTTGCCGCATGAATAGAGAGTTTCCCATTCAGATCTCCAGAGAGAATATACGGATTTTGAAATTGCATTCCATTCAGATCATAATAACCGGTATAAAACTGTTGATCGCTGTGATGCTGATAACGCGCATAATCCAGGTCCGTTGTAAATTCCGAACCCAGCGAATCCAAAACCAATTTGTAATTCACATTGGCAGAACCGTTGAACCACTTTTCTTTCGTATCATTGGTTGTTGTAAAACGGGAAGCCGTTACTCCTTCCTGCTGCTCAACATTCGATTGATTGAATCCGTCAATCCGGAAACTGTTTCCCATTCCGTTCACCACAAAACTCAGCGCATTCTTTTTATTGATCTGGAAATCCATTCCGAAGCGCGCGCTGTGGTTGGAAACCGGGAATTTCAGGTAATTATCCTGAAGGTAAGCTCCAGTGAATGTATCTTGTTTGTAAAATTGCCGTTCCAGTACCAAATGATTAAATACTTTCCGGTAAGCATAATTGTAAGATCCGAATACATTCAGTTTCTTGTTCCGGTGATTCAGGGAAATTCCCGCCCCGGCTTTCGGATAAACTCCTTGCCCGTAGCTGGTTGTGACCGTTCCGTTCGTTCCCAAACGCGTATCTTTTTTCAGGCGAATATTGATAATGGCAGAACCGGCGGCATCATATTTTGCGGAAGGATTGCTGATCAATTCTACTTTATCGATCGCGGATGACGGAATTCCTCTTAAGAAATTGGCCAAATCCGTTCCCGACATCGGCTGTGCTTTTCCGTCAATCTGGACAATGATTCCACTTTTTCCGTTCAAACTAATATTGTCTGTTGAACTGACACTGACTCCGGGCGATTTTTCCAAAATTTCGAAAGCCGAAGAACCTGTTGCACTCAAAGATTGCTCCACATTCAGAATCATCATTCCGGGTTTTCGTTCTATCAAAGGCTTGGTTGCAGTAACCGTTACTTCTCCCACTTCTTTCGGCGTACTCTTAAATGCCAGTTTTAAGTCCGCACAGGCTTCAGAGGACAGTATTCCGGTTGCGAATTCCGAAAAGTCATCATGTGTTCCCCGGATAAAGACCGAATCCGTTTTAGAAACTTCTGCTGCAAAACTTCCGTCCTGCTCCGAAACCGCCATCGACAACAAGGTTGAATCCGTTTTGTAAATAAACAGAACAGCATCCGGAACCGGTTTGCTTTCCGGGTTGAAGATTATTCCCTTCACAGTCATTTTATCCTGTGAATAAACCTGAATCGAAAGAAGTAAACAAATGAGCAGTAACGTTTTCATCGGGTTCAAAATTTAAACAAAGATGAAATTAATTGATTTATCAATCATTATTCATTCTTGCATTTATGATTAACTGTTTCAGAAGCACATTGAACGGTTTGGAAAACGGATAAATGTTAAAGAAACCTTTCATGGAAAATTATTTCCCTTACTATATCGCTTTAGCTTTTTTCATTCATTTCACGCCTCAAAAAAAGAACTAATTTTACTCCTCAAACAAGAATATGAGTAAGCTGAGAGGTGTGTTTTTAGTGGGATTTGGAGCAGCAAGCTACGGGATTTTAGCCACAATTGTCAAATTTGCGAACAATTCCGGTGCACACACCAGCGTACTTACTTTCTATCAATCCCTGGTCGGAGTGATCTCACTTCTCATCCTGATGAACATTCAATCCAGAAAACAACCTGAGTTGGTAAAACCCAAGTCCAAATCCAAACTGAAACTGGTACTTTTCGGGATTTCAATGGGATTAACAAGCTGCCTGTATTACATTTCCATTCAATATGTTTCGGTTTCAATCGGGATTATTCTCTTGATGCAATCCATTTGGATGAGTGTTGCCTGGGAAATGATTCAGCAGCGAAAACTGGCACATTGGAGTAAATTAGTTGGAAGTCTGACTGTATTGGTCGGAACCATATTCGCTACCAACCTCATCCAGCAAGACATTAGAATCTCATTTACAGGTTTGTTATACGGTTTGGCAGCCGCTTTATCCTACACGGTGAGTTTGCATGCTTCCAATCATGTGGAAAAACAAGTTCCAAGCATTACCCGCAGTTTTTACCTGATCCTCGGAAGTTTGCTCACTGTTACGGCTTTCTGGAACGTTCAGATTCTCGAACACCTGGATTGGATGGTTTTGCTGAAGTTCGGAATCGTTTTGGGAATTTTCGGAACCGTTATTCCACCAATTATGTTTACGCGCGGCATTCCATTGATCGGATTGGGATTGGCGGGAATTTTGGTTGCTTTGGAAATTCCGGTTTCTATTCTTTCGGCACATTTTGTATTGAAAGAACAGATTTCACTCGTTCAATGGTTTGGAGTCCTCTTAATTCTGCTCACCGTGGTTTTCATGAACAGCCGGAAGAAGCATCTTTAGTTATTATTCCCCCTTCAAGATTTCCCTTGTAATTAATACGTAAATCAATTTTATATATTTAGAACTCTTATTCTCTTTTGAAAATTGTTTCTACTCAATTAGTTAATTCTATCAAAATTATCTTAAACGCAAAGGAGCAAAGAGCGCAAAGAAAGGGCTTGATATTATAAATTGTTGACAACTCGCTTAATTCCATGTCTTAAACGTGTTTCATTAAAGTTTATCAGAAGACCAAGTTTTGTCTCAGAAAGTTTCAGGTAAGTCATAGTTTGTGCCAGATGAATATCCGCAAGTTCCCTGACAGCTTTTATTTCTATAACTACTTTGTTTTGAATGAGCAGATCCAATAATAATTGATGATAATTCGTTTTCTGTCATTGTAAATAGTAATGGTACTATCAATAAGTTAAGAAAAATTTTTGAATCTGTTTCTAAGTGCTACCTGACTTATCTCAGATATTTCTCTTTGCGCTCTTTGCTTCTTTGCGGTAAAAAGAACATTAAAGAGTTTAAAAATTTCAATTCTTCCGAATTTATTCCATCAATTTCAGGAAAGATGTATCGGTTATTAATCCTCCCAACCGCAAAGCTTCAAACCGATTTTCTCCGCTTCGGCAACAGTTGTTTTCTTCACTTCGTGTTTGCAGTTATTCAAACCGCGGCAATCCCGCTTGAAGTGATATGCAATGGCATTGGGCGAATCACAGATAAAAACGCTGCTGTCTGCGCCGGAAAATGAACAAAGTAACAGAAATATAAAAATCAGTTTCATGTGAATTGTGTTGGTTTCGGAATTACCGTTAAATCAATAATCGGGCGAATATACACAATTGTTGTTTAACGCACTCCCCTTTTTCGTACTTTACTCTGGCTCAAAACTATCAACATGAAATACTACATCTCAATTTTACTGACTGTCCTGGTTTATTCCTCTGCGTTCACTTGCTACAACGAATATTATAGCCTCGATTCGAAAGGTCAATTCCATCAAATCGAAATGGGTGCGATTCGTTTTCAGCAGAATTTCGATCTGCAAAAAGTCGAAAAACAACTCCGGAAATTGGGGAAAAAACTCCTATCACAAACCGATTACAAACTGCTTTCGGATTACGGATTGTATTTAGTAAAAGGTGGAAAAGTCAAGGAAGCATTGATTCTTTTCGAAGCACTCGCACGGGCCTATCCAGACGAATACAGCATTATTGCCAATCTTGGAACAACTTACGAATTGAGAGGAAACAATAAAAAGGCCCTGGAATACATCCGGAAAGGCTTGAAATTAAATCCCGATTCTCATGGCGGAAGCGAATGGATTCACGTCAAAATTCTGCTTGCCAAAATTGCTTTGGATAAAGATCCGGACTACTTAAGTAATCACACGGTTTTGGATCTGGACGCAAAACAGGAAGAGTCGGAAAAAATCAGGAAACAACTTTACATTCAATTGCAGGAACGCTTTCCATTTTGCAAAGGACCGGATCCTGTTATGGCGGATTTGTTTGTCGATTTGGGTGATTGCTACCTGCATTCCATCTCATTTGAACATGCGAAAGGCTTGTATCAGATTGCGAAAATCTATTATCAGTCTTCCCGGGCAGACATTGATCAAAAAATAGAAGACGTACGAAAACTCCGGGAAAAATACGAGAACATCTATCCGGATCAAAACAGACGGGAAGAAATCGATATGGGAATGGTCAATAAAGTTAGCGGTGTGCCGTACAAATCTTACCTCAAAGATCCGAATTCCGGCAATGCACAAATCAATTGGTCGGGTATTTTAACCGATCCGGATCAATTACTGGAATTAGTCGGGTTAAAACGCATGGAAGAAATGAAAGAACCGGCAGCTGAAAATGATCCCGAAATATTCGAAAAACCGGCCGTTGCGAAAAAAGAAAGCAAATCCGGTCGTTCCATGTTGTGGATCGGATTGACAGCAATGATCCTTTTAATCAGTCTTTTTGCTTATTTCAAAACGAAGAGAAAATAAAATCATTTTAGTACGTTTGTGCTATCTATTAACGAACGATGAACTCTAAAATACAATCACCTTATCCGGCTCAGATTCCGGGCGGACTTACGGCAGTCAACAAAAATTACTATTTCAAAGCGGGCCTGGCAATCTTAGCCATCTTATTGTTCTTTGTCCTGTTTCTCTCATTGGTTGCGGCCACAGCTTACCTCGTTTTCCTGGCGATTTCCTACCCGATGACAGTGGTTAATAAATTCACGGTAATCGTAAAACTGGGAGCCATTGCAGGATCAGGAATGTTACTTGTTTTTACCTTGAAGTTTCTCTTTAAAATCAAGAATCATCAACCGGAAAACCGCATAGAAATTGATCCGGTAGACGAACCGGAACTTTGGAATTACGTCCTGGATATTTGTAAACACACCGGTGCTCCCAAACCGAAATACATTTACCTCGATCCGGATGTCAATGCATACGTGCGCTACACCAACAGCTGGCTCAGTTTGATTATGCCTGTAAAAAAGGAATTAACCATCGGATTGCCTTTGACACAATGTTTGGAACTATCCGAGTTTAAAGCCGTATTGAGCCACGAATTCGGGCATTTTGCGCAAAAAAGCATGCGCATCGGAAGTTATATTCATACGGCAAATACCATTATCCACGATTTGATTTACAACCGCGACAGCTGGGACAATGCGCTTGAACGCTGGAAAAAATCAGATCTTCGTGTCGCATTTCCGGCATGGGTTCTTTCACCCATTATCTGGCTGATTCGTGAATTGTTGAAGCTGTTTTACCTGGCATTAAACATCCTGAATTCTTCCCTTTCCCGCGAAATGGAATTCAATGCCGACAAATTTGCTGCTATGAGCGCCGGAAGCGAAGCCATTGTTTCTTCCCTATGGAAATTGGATCCGGCTTCCGACCAATTGGGCAACATCATGAAACATTTGTACAATGCCTCCAAATTACAGAAATACAGCTCAAATCTCTTTTATCATTATCAGCTTGCATTGGATGCCGGAAAAACAAAACAGGAAGAAGCGCTCAGCAAACTCCAAACCGATCCAAACGGTCATCGGATTTATTTCACGACTTCCGAAATTTCGAAAGCGCACATGTACGATAGTCACCCGCCAAATGACGAGCGCGAGAAAAGCGTAAAGAATCCGTTTGTTGTTTGTGAGAACGATCCGAGATCTCCGGAATTGTTATTCCGTAAATTGACCAAATGGCAGGAACGACTGACCAAAGTGGTTTATCTCAAATACTGGAAATGCAAGGTGAAGGAAACCAATGATGCCGCTGAAATCGAGCAGATCATCCAGGCGGAAAATGCGGAAAAAGTTGTTTTGGAAGATTTTCACAATACCTTCCAGAATCGTTATGCCATCCTTCCCAAATCCGAGTTCATTCGCTCAAAAGCAGTCGACAATATCAATACCAGCACGCATCAATGGGGAAATCTGAAAGACGATCTGAAACAATTGATGGAACCCGTTTGGGAAATTGAAAAGCTGATGGAACATGCTATTTTAATCCACAACGGAACAGCCAAATTGACTTCGTTCACCTACCAGGACCGGAATTACGACAAACAGAATATTTCGGAAGGTTATGAAACGTTGAGCAAGAAAAGAAATGAATTGTTTGATTTCAATTTTGCCAAATGGGATGAAAACCTCTTTGTTCATTTGGGTGCTGCTGCCAAAACAAAAGATGAACTGGAAACATTTCTTCGAAGAATCGACCAGCACCACCGGATGATTGAAATCTGCAAGAAACTGGAATTCGCTAAAAACGATATTCTGACTCAATTGAATTTCTTACAGAATAAAGAAGAAGTTTCGACTACAGAAATAAATAACCTGCAACACACAATCAATGAACATGTTGGTGAGTTGAACCGCTTGGTGCTTGAATTCCAGAAACAGCCTTTCGAACCGTTGACAAACATCGAAACAAGCATTGAATTTTCAAAAGTCCTGAACAACGGAAGAAATTTCAAGATGATGAAAGGCGAAATGTTTGAAAGCGGAGATTTCAATGACCTGATGAATCAGCTGGAAGGTGCAATTTACCAGGCACAACGCGTGGAGCAGAAAAACCTGAGCGCACTCTTGGTCTATTCCAAAATCAACGACTGATCAAAAAAGCTTTGGGTTAATTTGACTAACTTTGCTGCATGCGATTTGATATTTTGACTATTCTTCCGGAATTATTGGAAGGCCCTTTCAATGTTTCGATCATGAAACGCGCACAGGAAAGAGGCTTACTGGAAATTCATGTACACAACATCCGCGATTATTCGACTTCGAAACACAAAAATGTGGACGATTATCAATACGGCGGCGGTGCAGGAATGGTCATGGCAATCGAACCGATTGTGACGCTGATTGAAAAATTGAAAGCGGAACGCACTTATGACGAAATCATTTACATGACTCCCGACGGTGAATTGCTGGAACAACGCCACAGCAACGGCTGGAGTCTGAAAGAAAATATCCTGATTCTTTGCGGACACTACAAAGGTGTTGATGAACGAATCAGGGAACATTACATTACGAAGGAAATTTCGATCGGATCGTACGTTTTGACCGGTGGCGAATTAGCTGCTGCAGTGGTTGTTGACAGTATCGGGAGATTGATTCCCGGCGTGATGAACGATGAAACATCTGCACTGACGGATAGTTTCCAGGATGATTTGCTTTCCCCGCCGGTTTACACGCGTCCGCCGGAATTTAACGGATGGAAAGTCCCCGAAGTATTATTATCCGGGGACTTTGGGAAAATTGAGCAATGGAGAGAACAGCAGGCTATTGAACGTACAAAGATCCGAAGACCTGATTTGTACAGGAAATTTATCGGAGAATAGAACCTGTTATCTCTTGCTTTCTGAAAGCACATTCCCTTTTCCGGGAACGTTATTTTTAATGGATTCCTGGATTTTTTCCAGGTTCATTTTCAAACGATTGTCATGTTTCTTTTTATTTACAAAGAACGGAACATACGTTTTGATGAAATCGTACGCCAAAACACCAAACATCGCAACGGAAATCGCATAGAATACCTGGAACTGCACGTAGTGAATGATCAATCCTGAAAAGATTCCTCCTACCAGGTAAGATCCCATAATGGCAGCCATCAGCTTTGTTTTCTCAACCACTTGCCTGTTCTGACGGAATTTTTTCTTCGTCAGCATCGAAAGATGAATTGCCAAATCAGTTGTTAAACCCGTTAAGTGCGTTGTTTTAATCTGGAAATTGGAAATACTCGCAGTCAAACCGTTTTGAAGTCCCATGGAGAACAAGAGTACTGAAACCAGGATCTCGGTCTGCGTCAGGGTTTCCGTATAGAAAAACTGTCCGTAAATTCCCACGAAGACAAAACACAGAATTTCCAGGATCATCGGGATACTGTGAGAAATAAAGGCGTTTTTTCTCGTGCTGTTTATAATGAGGTTATTCGACAGGAAACTTCCCGCGAAGAACAGTAAGATCCAAAAAAGGACAATCAACATCTGGAACCATTTTCCATCCGCAATTTCCTGAGCTAAAATGGCAAAATGTCCGGTCAGATTCGATGTAAAGGAATAGAACAACACCAACGACGCAACGTTCACCATTCCGGCAATAATTGCTGTGAAGATTCCCAATTTCAAATTGTCCTGAAATGATCTGCTATGACTAAATCTGCGTAACATCTATTTAATTTTTTTTAGTGTAATTTTTACAATCCCTCGTGCGTGTACGTCTGTGTCGAAGTGCAGAACGAGTTCGTTTTTTTTCAATGATTCGACCGAATATGCTTCATGCGTTCCGTCTTCATTGATCAGGGTGAGAATTCTGCCGCGGTCTTTCAAACGCCATTTAGCCATGTGTTCGTTTCCGGATTTTTTATGCAGTTTTATCGAATAATCCTTGCTGAAAGTCCAGTTTTCGAATTGATGAATCACCAAATGATTTGCGATATCTTCCCGTTCGCTTGAGCTGATTTCCTGTTTTACTTTTTGATTCAGATCATTTCTGTCGTAAACCCAGGAAACTTCTTTCCATTCCCCCAGGATAGCCCGTTCAGGGTAATATGAATGGCTAAAAACATAATATCCGAATGAACTGAGCGTTACCAGGGCAATCAATGACGATATGATCATTTTCCGTTTCATACCAATGCTGTTACGTATGTTTGATTCGACTTGCTGGAATAATGATTGTTATCCCAGGCAACTAATTGTTTCGCAATTTTTGACTTGTGAAGGAAAGGCAGAATGTCCATGCTCTTTTTATGCGACCAGTCGAATTCCAATTCATATGGAATAATGATCCGGTCCACCTGATTGGCATCCGCAAACTGATCAAACGAACTTTGTCTGAATCCGCTGAAGAATACAACCTGGATTGATTTTACCTTCGAACCCAATTCTTTTTCAAGTTCAGTCAGTTTATTTAAGAACTCCTTCCCTGCCATTTCAATTTTCAAATCGCTCTGATCGAAAAACAGCAAATCAGAAATGGAATTGGATAAGTAAATTCCATGAACCAAAAGTACATTCAGCGAATCCTCGTTTTGAAATTGAAGTAATGCTTTTAATGGCTCAATTGAGGCCATTTTGAAATCTGTCGGTATTAAAATTGTTGCTCCCATCTCTTTTATTTTTTGGTAAAATTAGAGCACGGGTATAAGGACGGTATAAGAACCGGATTAGAACCGGATTAAAATTTTAGTTTTAACTTTTTTTCAGGATTTATAGGGCAAAAGCAGGCTTACCAGGGTTCCGGAATTCTCTTCGGAATGCACGATAATTTTTCCTTTATGCTGGCGCATAATGTTTCGGGTCAGTGGCAGCCCGATTCCATATCCTTCAAAGGAATTGGTATTTGAAGCTCTGAAAAACGGATCGTAAATATGACCGAGATCTTTCGGAGGAATTCCAATTCCCTGGTCTTTGACATGAATAGAAAGGTATTCGGAAGTGTGACTTAAGTAAATACGAACTTCCTTGTTTTCAGAATATTTGGTGGCGTTTAAAAGTACATTCGACAAGGCCAATTGCAATAATTGTGAATTCCCCATGATCTCCAGCAGGTTCACATTATCCGGCAATGTTTCGAAAGCGAACTTGATCTTGTTTCCGGGAATAATCCGGTTGACGGTTTCCATTGTTTCGAAGATCAATTCATCGATCCGCAGTCTTTCGATCGTCATTTTCTTTCCGTCGAACCCCGTTTGAGCCAGGAACAATAACGCTTTCGTTTTCTTATTTAACTTCTCGGCCTGTTCGAGAATGTTGTTCAATGCTGTTTTGTAGTCTTCGGAGCTTCTTTCTTTACTCAGCATTAAATCCGCCTGGCCGATAATACTTGTTAGCGGTGTATTTAATTCGTGCGACGCATTGCTGATGAAATTGTTTTGGGTTTCAAAACTTGTTTCCAAACGATCGAGCATGTTGTTCATCGTCTCAATCAATTCTCCCAACTCATCGCCTTCCTGCTTATTTTCAATGCGGAAATGCAGGTTTTCCGTCCCGATCTTATGTACACTTGAACTCAGATCACTGATCGGTTTGATCAATCTTTTGGACAACCAAAGCGAAACCCCGAAAATCAGCACCACAGCAACCAAAAACATCGAAGCTAATAAACCTCCGAGGTAATTCTTATACTTCGTGTAGTACATATTCTTTGCGGAAGTATAGACGACATAATCTTTTCCGTCTTTCGTTTTATACAGAATTCCGTACTTCAGCAGGTTGTTGTGTCGTTCCTGGGCAAAATGATTCCGAATCACTTTTTGGATGAATTCTTTTTCGGAAGTTTCTCTCTTATTTGAATCAACCGGCTTGAGATGTTTATTCAGCGGTACGATCACACTTTTCTCTTCAGGCAGTTTTTCCAGGTATTCCTGTTTGAAATCCCTCACAAACTCCCGGTCGTCGCGATGATCATCCAATTCAATGCGGATCGTTGTTGTGGTACGTGTTTTTAAGCGGTCGTAAAAATCATTGAACACGTAATTGGAAGACAGCACATACACAAACGTACTGAAGACCAGCACCAAAAAAGCAAATGTAGAGCTCAGCAGCCAAATAATCCGTGTTCTTATTTTCATTCCTCTTCCCGCATGACATATCCCATTCCAATCACCGTATGAATCAGTTTCGGACCACCGAATTGTACCAGTTTTTTACGCAGATAATTTACATACACGTCTACCACATTGGTTCCTGATTCAAAATCAATTCCCCATACTTCCTCCAAAATATCCATGCGAGAAAGCACCTTTTTGGGGTTCATCACAAACAATAAAAGAAGCCGGTATTCGGTAGATGTCAAACTAATCGGATTTCCGGCCCTTGTAACCGTTTTCTGATTGTCGTCAATCACCACATCATCAAACTGGAAAATGGTATTCTGAACCGGATTCAGATTCTCCATTCTGCGCAGCAAGGATTTCACCCGTGCATTCAATTCGATAAACTTAAAGGGCTTGGGCAAATAATCATCCGCTCCGGAATCCAATCCCAAAGCAACATTTTCAGCCGTTCCCAAAGCCGTAAGCATCAAAATCGGAACCTGGCTCGTTTCCCTGATTTTCGAACAAACCTGCAAGCCGTTCATACCGGGCAGCATGATGTCCAAAATAACCAGATCCGGGTTCCAGAAATAGAATTCATCCAGCCCTCTCAGTCCGTCATTGGAAACTTTCGTGTCGAAGTTCTCTTCCGTTAATCCTTTCTGAACCAGGGAGCTGATCTGCGGATCATCTTCAATAATCAATATTTTTTTCACTGAATTTTGATTGAAGGCTAAAATTACTAAAAAAACGAAAGATGGTTTCGGGATGAACAAAACGAGTTAACATTCTAATTTTCAGATTCATCCAAATATTAGAGAATGGTGTTTGTTTTTTTTCAAAAAATCCTTAAACCAATTACATATCAAGTAAAATCATAAGCCCAAACAGTACCCAAGGATATAGAAAAAAATAAAAAACGGTATAAATGATAGCTCTTACTTTATATTTTCTCACACTTCTCGATGAGGTATCCAGTTTATATCTAACATTTGAAATTTTCCTTCTAAATAGAATCGGAATTAATATATATGCTGCAACGCATAAACTAATTATTGTTATCGCAGAAACAACTTCATGCTGTTTCATAAAAAGAATCAGTTTTGGTGCTGCTTTGTTTAAAAAAATGAAGATAAGGAGTAACCATTCAGCAACTATTAAGCATAAATATGAAGATGCCATATATTCGGCTCTTTGAGAAAATCTTTTACGCTTTTTGAAAAACAATTCAAAATGATAATACATGTTATATAAATGTTCAATCATAATTCTACCACCAATCATTAAATAATGAAACTACCAAACCTACTGCTATACCTGCCAAAACTCCAACCGGGCCTCCTATAGCACCATAAGTTGCTCCTGCGGCTATCGCCCCTGCAATAGATAGTCCTGCTTTCGCAACATTTTTAGCGGCTCTAGCATAATCTTTCTTCTTGTACGCTTCATAAGCATTTTTTCCATGATGATAAACATCGTATGCAACAGCTGCCCAGCCAAGTACCTTTGCTGCAGGTTTAAGTACTTTTGCATACTTCACTACCTTTGAACTTACTTTTACTGTTTTGTTTATCCCACTAAGTTTTATAGTTGTGGAAGCAAGCTTATATTTCTTAGCTATTTTAATTGTATTCTTATTGGCCTCAATGGTTTTTTCTAGAACAGAACCTATAGCTCCTGTTTTTTGAGATTTGATAAAATCTTCCATTGGGAGCCCATCTTTTTTCTTTTCATTCGCTATTAAGATCAAAGTATCTACTGATTCCTTTGCCCATCCCTTCTGATAAATCGGCTCTGATGTCTGTGTTTCACCTGTGTATTTATTTACGTAGGTAAATACTGTTTTCCATTCTCCTTTTTGAGAATCAAATATATTAATTGTACGTTCATTCTTTAGACTACTTTTAGGATCTATCAAATCAATTCTCTGTCCATCAGCAGCAGTTTTTGGCAAATAGGCGCTAACAGCAGTTCCTTTTTCTTTAGCTGAAATATCAATTTCAATTGTATTCGCTGTAGGTGCTGACTTTTTCTCATTCTCACCTTGCATTCCGTCTATATCAACAGAATTGATAGGCTTATTGCCAGCGTAATTATAAGGTGTTAGGTGCAAATAATCATACGCCAAAGGATCAATACTAATAAACCTGCAAGTCCACGCTGCATAATATCTTGCTCCGTAATAGTATAATCCACTCTCCAGGTCTTTCTCTTTTCCAACATAACGATATCTTTTTTTAGAGAATGTTCGAAGAGAACTATCTCCAAACGGGTAATATTCTTCCTTATCAATTACACCCCCAACAGTATTCAATCTAATTGCACTACTGCCAATATAATCTTCCAGATTGTAGGTTATTGTATCTGTTATATCATCAGGAAATACAGTTCCAACACGTACTTTAGCAATAGAACTTTGATCATCAATAATATTTACATAATTTTTTTCGTAAGTTGTTCCGTTATCTAGAATACAATACTCAAAAATACCATCAATATAAATGGTTCTTTCATATACTGGATTAGTACTAGTACCTGTTCGAATAAGCTTACTTACACGATTGGTTCCGGAATAATCATACTGTGTAAATATAGTTGGTTCCGCTCCTGCAGTATTGTAGTATGTAATCAATTGATTGGTATTATTCCATACATAATTTCTTGTTGTTCCTGCGGTAAGTTGATTACCACAGGCATCATAAGTAAAATCTTCAATCAACGCGGATCCTCCCGTCACAACTTTCTGAAGCTTATTACTTCCTATCACATATTCAAAATTACGTGTAAAGCCATTTGTCCCCAACTGCTTCATCTGCTGCACATTTCCTAATTTATCGTAGGCATATTTCTGAGTGTAAGCTCGTACATTACTGGAATTTGGTATGCCTGGAGGCAGAGCATTCGTATACAAGTAATCATTTTCATTTTGAGTATCACTTTCTCGCCCTTCAGCAGAAATAACACGATACAAAGGATCATACTCAAAATTCCTATCTAAGGCATCTGAACCTAAAACACTTCCACTAATACCACAATCAGTTACACGATTGAGTATCTTCAAAATGTTACCAGTCAAATCAAAATGAAATGCATTATCCTGTTTATTTGATCCACTTTGTGGTGTATAAGTAATTATATTTCCGACTTGCGTTTTCTCATATTTTTCACTTTTTTGACGCATTAAACGGAAAGTAAGGCTATCATATGCATATCTTGTCATGATATTATTGCCGAAAGCAATGAATAAACGTTGACCTTTTGCGTTGTATACAATATTTTCAACATATTCATTTTCATCATAATAAACTTTAGCCAATGCTCCAGCACGGTTATAAGCCATTACAATATGTTTCCTTTCGTTATCAACATTTTCAGGTAAAGTTATTTGAGTAACTCGATCTAAAGCATCGAAAGCATTATTTATCTCGAAGTCAAAAGGTTCCAAAATATCAGGTAATCCTGTCCAATCAACCAAATATGTTTCATAAACATCTAATGATGTTTTAAGTATTGATGTCCTGATAACCTGCTGTTTTTTTGAAACCAAATTCCCTTTAAAATCAAAAATACAATTCTCAACTTTTCCACTTTCATCGTATTGCTTCCACAATTGTCCTAATAAGTTGTTTGTTTTCGGAGCCGTTGCATTTTCTCCATATATATTTAAGTTCGTTAAACGTAACGTGTCATCTGTATTATTACGTAACCAACTATTTATTGGTCTTTGTAACCCATCATACGTATTGAGGGAACATGCGCCTTTTGCATCATTACTTTGAATAGGCTTTCCCATAATGTCAAAAACTGTTCGACTTTCTCCTCCATCAATATGTTTCGACCATAATGGAAACAAAGGCTTAACTTTTCCATCGTCATCTTTTTCAGGCAGTCTCAAATCGTATACATGTTTAAACACCTTATGACTATATGGATCTTCAGCTTCTAATAAATTACTGCGTATATCATAAAAGTATCGCATAGTCACATCCTCATATACATCATCTGTAGTATTATAATAAGCTTTATGTTCTAATGTTTGTATAATTCGTTCCAATACATCGATGGATGAACTTTTAGGGGTATACCAATGACTTTCCGGCACAGGATTATCAATTGGATTAGTTAATGGAGCCAAATCATTGCAATCATAAGAATAAATTTCCCAAGGAGTTGGTTCAAATTTTTCAGGTTCATCCAAACTATTCGGAACTCCATAAATTACCCATTCTTGACTATTATTTGGATAGATTGTTTTTACAACCCTACCTCTCGGATCGTAAAACATTTTTATCCTTCTTCCTAATTGAGGTGAAACGCTATTTCCATAAAGATTCAACTGTGGTAACGAGTAATCAAAATCTTTATCAAAATAGGGTTCATATTGCTCAACAACTAGCCCCTTATTATTATAAATACTCCAACCACTTACAACGACATTAAGCGAATCATTTTCATCACGTTCAATTCCTGATGCGGGAGAATTTACCACCATTTGATCTATCGGTAATCCGGAACTTCCAAAAGTTTGATTCCCAAAAATCACATCCTCTGCTTGAGAACGTACTTGTAATAAACGGCCAAAACCATCCGAGTATTCGAGTTTAACGATTGTTTGACTATTCGAATTTTGCTGATAATGCTCTTCTCGTTGAATAGTTTTAACAGAAACTGGATTACCCTCATTTTTAAATGCTAAAAAGTTATATTCGATTAAAGACGAAGGAGAGTAACGTTGATAAAACCCTCCTGTACTACTTCGATAATCGCCTTCAGTACCTTTTCCAATTTCGGCTGTCGCTTTCAATAATCCTAACGGGGAAAAATCAAATACTGTTATATTGTCATTCGTATCTGTTATTTTAGATATCTGAAAGGTACGGTAGTCATATTCCATTTTGGAATCCAGGTAATCTAACTCATTTAACCATTGTTTTGTTCTAAAAGGCAAGAACTTGTAACTATCATACTCATTAGTCGATTGATTATTAAAAGAATCCTTGCTTTCCAATACTAAACCTACGGGATTTTGTATTGTATTATCCTGCCAATCATATTTAATACGAGACTCTTCTGCATACCAGCCTTCCTCGTGGTTTGGAAAACCTGATCTGCGATCCTTGTATCCCAAACGCTCGTCTTCATTCTGCAATAATCCTTCAAACGCAGCTGGGTAACCATTTGAACTGCTCCAATCCGGTATGTCTTTAAAACATTCAGGAATCTCAGCACCGTAAGCAGCTTCTATGATATCGTCAGTTAACACAAGTATTTCACTTCTTACCGGTAAACCATAGTTTCCAATTTGGCCGTATGGCAACCCTTCGAAAGCTTCACCGTCATAAAAATTCAGGGAACATCCAATAACCGGGAGTGTGCCACTGTTAAAGATCAGATCCTTGTACCCAAAGACATTCAGATTCGTTGCAGGCTTGGTAGCATCGTATGAAGTCGATTTTTTTACCCGGTCTACCATATATTGCCCTCCGGAAATATCTCTATAAATGAATTCGCTAACGCCGTAAGTTCCGAGGTAGTCCCCATTTCCTCCTCCAAGCGGAGTTGCTCCACGTGGAAGACCTGCACTCAACTGTCCTGTTGGATTTCCGTAGGCATCATAATCTTTCGTGAAAGTAAATTGGTGCATCGGGTCGTTTCCACGTTCATATTGGCTGGTTCTACCAGCCAATATGAACGGAAAAAATACATACATCTCTTCCGATTGTAAAGTGGAAACAATCGGATCAAATTCCGTCCGAATTCCCATCAAACCTTCCGTAATAGTGTATGGAATATTCTCTAATACCGATCCATCGCAACCATATAGTTCGGAACGAAGTAGAGTTCCTCTTAAGGTTCGAATAGCATCTCGTCTGGCTTTTCTTGGCAAGGAACTCAGCAGGTTTTTAGTTTCAGGTGTTCGCTGAAGAACATTCGTATCTCCCTGCCAATATTGATAAGAAAAATCCAGTTCTTCCCAGCGTGTGTAATCCGGGCCAACCGGACCTAAATGAAACCAGCTTTTGGTTTCAATAGGCGGAGAATAATATTCTGCAGTCAGGTTTCCCGGACTGTTTAAGTTGTTCTCAGTCCCATCTGGCAATTCCGCAGTAAATCGTTCGAACGATTCCGTATCCCTTGAATCAACCTGGGCGAAACCTCTGAACTCACGTTCTGCTCCGTCCCAGTAACCATTGTGGTAGGAATATTCGGTTACCAGTTTTCCTCCGGAAAGCAGGTCATGAACTTCCGTACGGTTCACTACTTGTACCGGAAATGGCAATTGTGTTTTCCAGCGGGTTTGCGGATACAGATCGTCTCTTAAAAAATGTTCGATGGAAGAACCGTAAACCACACGGGTAATACTTCCCGTGTTGTTGTTCATTTCCTCCAATAAATAAGGCTTATTTCCACCGGTAAAATCCAGGAAAAACATGCGTCCTTTTGTTCCGCTTGTTACAATTTGACTCCAAACAATCCCAGCCTGCCCGGTTCCCATGATGTCAGCGATGCGCAGACTTTCCACCTGGTGTACAGCTGGAGTTCCTACAATCTTCACACCTTGTGCAAAAGAGTTTCCGCTTTGATTAACGTACAATGTCACCTGGTTATTTTCCACGAAAGCAATATCGGCTTGTCCATCACCGTCCAGATCACCTAGTAATACCTGTTTCGGATTGAATTGTTCCGGGAAACGTGGGGCATTTGTCATATTGACCAGTTGACCAAAGCGTCCATATCCCATATTAGGCCAATATTGTACTCTTCCGGAAGAAATCAGGACAATATCCTGCAAACCGTCACCGGTCATGTCTGCAAAGCGAATCCGTGGATCCGCAAAACTAAAATCAGCGAATGCTTTATCCGTAACACGTAACTGATCAAAGCCTTTCTCCGGATCATTCAGAAAACACTCGAATTTAGCACCGTTTCGCAGTACATCTGTAATGCCATCGCCATCCAAATCCATGAATTGTACTTCAGGATCCGTCAAACTGAAAGAAGGTTTTTTGGAATAAGAGCGGTAATTCTTTTTATCCCAAACATCGTTGAAACTTCCGGAAAAATAACCGGCCTGGGTATCATTTACGACTAATAAATCGCTTCTCCCATCTCCATTGGCATCGATTAACTGCACCCCAAGACTTCCCAACTGAATGGAAGGAGAGACCGGGATTGTTTTAGGAGAAGCAAAAACACCTTTCCCCTTATTCGGCCAATAACGTGTTCCTGTTCCATCCATCTGCAATAAATCCGGAAGCCCATTCCCGGTTACATCCACCAATTCATAACCTGTTTGGGCCAATGAAAGGGAAGGAATCGATCCTTTAATTTCATCTAATCCGTGAATAGAGGGTTTAAAGGTGGAATAACCAAATTCCAATGGTGGCATCCATTCACTTTCTTCTCCTTTGTGGCCTTCGACACTTACATCGTTCAATAGAGAAACTCCATTTAACGGAAGGTCTTCTATATAATTGAAATGATAAGTTTTTACTTTACGGGTTTCGTCAGCATGTGTGTATGTTGAAACAGACTTGCAGCGTTTAGTTGTCCGAATTTCGAATCCCTGGCGGTACACGGAAAATGCATCCGGGCGTTCCTCATATTCAAAACGCACTTCGCACAAATGTTTCTTCACATCTCCATCATAATACTGATTGTATTTGATGGAAGAAAGGTATAATTGATCAGAACTATGCGGTTGTGCTTTACTAGTGGAAATAAGCAATTCCCGCTCGTATTCATAAATCACTTCATTTCCAAGCGGATCGACCGTTTTGCTCAGTGTCCATCCAAAAATGGCATTTCGGTTTTCCGGATTAGCAATTATAAATGAAGCTTCATTGAAAGGAAGGTCAGGACTGCCATAATAACTGACTAAACCGTCTTTACTTCTGACTTCCCAATAGTTCCTTCCATTGCTTTTTTTATGGTGAACAATGCGGGCAAACAAGCCTTCGGTACGTGGACGGTAGAATGTACGCTCCCAATTGATCGAAATTCCTCCTTCTTCGACGATTTCTTTTTCCTGTTTAACTGGAACTAAATCTTCAGCTCCGGAAAGAATGAAAACATCCTTCCCATCATCATAAACAGGAATTCCTTTACTGGTTTTTCTCGTAATTCCGGGAATTCCCAATGCCCATCCCGCTCCGAAGATGCCATTTCCGTTTCCGGTACTATAACCAAGTGATAAATTTGGCTGCATACCATTCCTGCCGGAAGGAACAGCTATGGGAACACTGAAATTTCCGGTTCCAGTGAATAAATCGGGAGAGAACTTTTCTCCCAAACCGCTTTGAGCTCCCCCACCTGAGGGAGCTACGATTGCGGATGTGCCTTTGGTGTTAGACATGGTGTGATTATTTGGTGGTTATTAGATATTGATTATTCGATCTTATTTTTTAGTCAAGAAATAAACTATCCGATAAACACTATCGCTAGTTGAAGCTATACTTGAATCGACAACCTCATATCCTAACGACAACCATTTATCCAACTCTTTCTTTAAGACAACAGAAAAATCTTTATCATTGCTTTTATATTCATCTTTTGACTTTACATTCTGATCATTAACAACTGAAATCGAAAATTCCTTTTCTGAATTAACAAATCCGCTTACCAATACAGACTTAACTTGTTCCTGTGCTTTTACATTACCTATTCCAAAAAGAATTAGCATGACCAGTAGAATCAATTTTGCGTTTTTCATAATTTCCATTTTTAATATTATTTCCTCTTAAATTACATAATTCTTTACAATGGATATATTGGTAAATCAGCTTTACAGCTCACTAATAACAAAATGTCGGTTACATTTTCTTCGCTGAACAGCTCCCGATTCATTGGAGTATTAGCAAAGGCCAATCGTAATTTCACAAATGGTACTGCCGGGCTTTGAGTATTCAGTACATTGGACAAAGCATTGGCACTGAATGTTCCGTTCAGGGTTACTCCCTCCATTGGCTGTGAATTGGAATTTGCAGTAATCAAGCTGAAATCTGCAATGGATATTTCATCTGTAAAGCCATTTTTGCGTACAAAATGCAGTAAGAGATTCGATCCATCCAAACGGATATTGTCCACTCCAACTGGGAACATTTCAGGCTTTAACTCAAAATCAACATAGAAAGAAGTATTTCCTTCCTGTGCCTGTGCCAGTTCATACCATTGATCCGGGAAGTCGTTCTTGAAGGAGAAGCCCCTGCTGAATCCAAGCGTATTATCAATATCCTGTAACACCTGGAAACGGTATTGGAAGCTATCCAATGCGGTATATTCTACTTCTACCACCACATCTGCGATATTACTAAAATCCATCCGGTTAGAGAACTTCGGCATTTTAAATTCCCAGCGTGATTCAACTCCCATTCCTTCAAACGGATTCAAAAAGTCATTTTGCATAGGCTGTAATTCAAACAACCCTGTTGCACGGGAAGCACCGGTTAATGCTACTTGATCAGTTTCCATTCTACGGATTGGAATGCGCTGAAAGGTATTGTTTGCCTCGATTACGGTGTAGGAAGTTGTTCCTGCTGTTAAAGTTGCTTTGATATTGTCGTAAACAGGAACTAAACCAATTACAGAAACTTTCACTCCGTTAATCAAACGCAGGTAATGTCCCGGGAAATCATAATCGAACAAACGATTTGTTAGATCAAAATTCAAGACTCCCGTTTCACGAAAGGTTTGGAAAGCATCCGGGAAGTTTTGCCCCAATGAAATGACTTTGGTCATCTGTAATTTGCGCTTCGTTGTTTCAAAAGCATACTGGTCCAAACGAGTAATATCATGCAATAAACGAGCACTTCCGGTCAAACCTCTTCGGTCTACACCACCACCAGTTAAAGCTAAAGCTCCGGTTTGCGGTACTTCCCAATAATCATTCAAGATGAATGGGCCGGCTTGTTCCTGCTGTTCAAAATAGTATTGCTGTTCTGCTGTTCTGGCAACCGCAGTTGCAATACTCAACATATAACTATACGTACGTTCCAATACATTCCCCATCCAGCGATACAATTCCGCATTGGTAAACTTGGTTTTCAGGAATTCCAAGGTATCTGTTGCATGATCCATGTTCATGGAAGCAATTTCACGTTCCTGTGAAACGATTCGTGTATTTTGTTCCGCAATCTTAATTTGCTGGTTCGCAATACTAACATCATACCCTGCAAGGTCACTTTGGAACTGCCATTCTTGTGAACGACGTTGATAAGAAGCCAACTGCGACATTAGGGATGATAATGTTGATTGCATTGACCCCAATAATGCAGTTCCTCCCGAACCGCTATCTTTAACCGCATCAATACTTGCATATGCGAGTCCAGATGCAATCGCTTGAGTTATAGCTGTTGCCGTCAATAATGCAATTGATGCAATCTCGTACCCATTCAATCCTGCATTAATCCAATTATCATAAGTACTTCTTACGAACTGTACCTTATCCAGTTGCAGATCAGCGACCGTTTCTTCATTCTGAGCCTGTTTTACACGCATGTCCTGCAATTTTACAGTTGCTTTTGCTGTTTGCAGATCTTGTTTTGCACGTAATTGGTTATAATTTTCTGCATCTTCTTTTTCCAGAGTGGATAAGAACTGGCTTTCCAATTGCTCTGCCTGGGAAACCAATTGTTTTGCACGTTCTATCAATACCCGGAAACGGTATTGGGAAGGGGATAAATTTGCTACTCCAGGTAGAATCAAATTACCACCTGCCCCAATCACTGGAACTCCGCTTACGCTGTCTGTTGGTGCTGCAAAAATATCCAATGAACGTTCCATTCCCGCAATATTTCGGCAGTTATGAATTTTGAACAATTCCAGGTTGGCTTTCAATTCCAATGCAGCATACACCGGGTTAGAAGGCAGACAGAAAGCATAATCCACAAACGGAACGTAATCTTCCGTGTACAAGAACGGATGATAAAAGACTGAAGCATTCGAGAATACCAGATTACCTTGTAGCGCTGCCGGAGTTGGCTGGAAAGGATTATACGCAAAATCAGGACTAAGCTGTTGAACACCTGCTTCATCTGCATAACGGAAATCAATTGGATTTGCATTATCCGGAATAGGATCTCTTAACCAGCTGATCTGCGCATTATTTCCTGGAACCCCAATTTGGTCAGGGGTCGTAGAAGCAAGTACAGCCAGCGTATTTGTAAAGTGTGTTCCTGCAACTGAATTGAACGATTGAGTATCCAAACCTGCAAGCAAATAGCGATAAGAATCATTCATCCGGTTTGCTATCCCGCCCATTAATTCGGTAACAGAATCTGCCGCCGGAGCAGGATGCGAGCTCTTGAATGTCTTCAGATAGTTGAATGCATTGGTGAATTTCTCTTGCATCGCCAATTCCCCATTGAATACACCAACCAAATGCTCTGAAGCTTCCTCAATCAGTTCAACATCATTCAAACTCTCCAATTCCGATTGAACCTTTGTAAAAAGATTCTTCCAATAAAGATCGATCTGGACTTCCACAGCAGTTTCGAAGCAAGCATGTGAACTGGTATAACATTGTGATGGTTTCACATTTAGCTCGCTCACTTTTAAAAGACCTAAAACTTCCGTATAAAGCTTTCTGGCATTTGGAACGGTCTCGATCGTATCGATGGTAAATTCCCTGTCTCCGTAAGCCGTCATACATTGAATGATATTCATCAAGGTATACTTCGTGTAGGCATTCGTACGGGTTTGAGCAATCAAATGCGGGTTGAGGGGATCCTGTAACCAATCTGCCGGACGATCAAATACATTGGCAATCGATTGCTCCAGAACCAATCCATAGAAAATCTTACGCTTATGAGCCAGGTTATTGGTATAATCGTATACTGATTGGTACCAGGCTAATGCTGTCGGATAATCACCTCTTTGCTGTTGGTCGAGTGCAATGAGCATCGGGACAAAATAATAAGCCTCATATAGTACTTCTTTGATAGTACTTGTTCGATACAACGATCCAATCGGGCTTCCCTGCGGCGCGTTTAAATTGGCACGCATATGTAACTTGATATTCGCAGTTCGCAAATTGAAATCCCCAATGCAATCTCCCGATTCTATTTGAACAGTCGCACTGTTTTCAGGTGCAAGGGCAAATACCAGGGCACTTCCAAGCGAAAGCGAATTAATTCTGAAGGTTATTCCTGCAAGAACATTCTGATTATATGCGGTAACAGCATTTGCAGATTCCCAAACAGAACTGTTAAAGCGTGGTGCTATTGAAAGAACAGCAATATTAAATGGATCCGCCCCCAAAACTGACTGATGAATATTCAGGATTAGCGGATTAGCGGTATAGGTAGCATAAATCTCTGTATACTTTGTATTTCCTGAACTATCACGATTTGCCAGCACAAAACGGTCGTAAGATCCGTCCTTCTTAAATACTCCGATAATATTCGCATAAGATCGACTAACCGGCATAATCGGAATAGAACCGGATAAACTGCCAAAGTATCCGGTACGAGTTTCATTTTTGAAAACAATAGTGATCCCGGTTAATGCATCGAGGTTCGCAACGGATGTTGTAATATTATGAACAACACCTGTTGTAGGAAGTGTATCATTCTCGACAAAAATCATATTTCCTATGTTAGTATCGAAGAAATCATCTTTAGGCATGTATCTGACAACGATGTGTCTCATGATCCCATTTCGTCTCTTATAAGACAAGACGAAATTTACAAAATCCCATTCTATGGAATGCTGACAAACAGTGATTTGAGTTAAATCATCGTAATTATTCAACAAAGAATACCTGTGATCAATAGGAATAGGAAAAATAGTCGGGTGATTGCTGTTATCAATGTATTGTACTTCCCGCAGATCTGGCAATTCCATCGTCTCTTCTTCCGCCCATTCACTTCCGGCAGTCATCAGATCCTTTTTGAGATAAGCCAATTTGAACTCTCCGTCTTCTTTAAAAGTATAAAACAACCACAGAGCGGCATTCGTTGCTTTTCCATTGTCATCAAACTCCGAACTGATTGGTAAACAACCTAAGATCGTTGCTTTTTCTCTGATCGGGATTTCTATCCAGAAATCGTGTTCGTTCGGATCGGTTGCATAGAATGCTTTGGATGAATAATACACTTTATTTGTAAGCGTACTTTGACCGAAATAGAAGGTCATGTACTCACGCATGCTGTTGTTCGTATCACCGCAGCAATCCAGTGGATCTTTCCGGAAAATATAAGCATCCGTATTTGCAGTGCAGACCAGTTTCAGGTTTTGAATATCTTCAAAATAAGCCTGGTATTTTTTAGCTGCTTTACAGGCATCGATTGGTGTGAAACGGTTTGCATTCTGAATAGTATCTGCCAATTCAATAAATGCCGGACTCTGTCTGCGTTTCAAGGTTGGATACAACAGGTTTTCAGGATAGATGTAAGTAAATACCGCCGATCTCCAGGTTGCATAAGAGCCCAACCATTGCCATTCTTTGTCAAAATTAGGTGCTGTAAAATAGAACCCATTGAGATAGTTATCAAAAATACCGGCTTCCAAAGCAAATATTAACCCCTGAACCGTTTCAATAGCATGAGACACGCGACTATGCTTTACACAACAATTGTCTTTCGTTTCAATGAACAATGTTTTCGCAATACGTTCTGCCGTGTCGTCGAATGATTCGCAATTGTTTCGAAGTGCCTGGATCAATGCATCCCGCATAACAGGTAAAGTGATATCTTCTGTTGCTTCAATAACTCCATTCCATTCTTCTTTTACTTTTTCCTTACGATCTATTCGTGTATTCAAAGTATCTTTCCAGGCTTTTTTATCTGCATTCGGTGAACGCCACTGCTCGGTTTCCTGCACCAGTTTTATCGGGAAGTCAATAATTGCAGGTGTGTAATTTTGGAAGTCAGTTCCTGTTAATACGATGTTATACTCATATTCCTGCTCAACAAATGTAAAATAGTGTATATTGGAAGTGTGAATCCGGATAAATATATTAATCACGCTGTCAAACTCTGAAGGAAGTAAATTAGACAGAGAAGTCGGGGTAGCCTCCGCGCCATTTTTAAGCACCGTGTAAATTTCTCTCAAAACCCGGTATTCGGCTATTCGGACATTGAGTTGATTTAAATAAGGACGAATATCTTCTCCGGCATCTTCTTTGTCAAACAACGCGGTAAAATAAGGATAATAAGTAGCTGAAGGTGTTCCATATTTACGTCTAACAATATCGCTCAAGAAAATCTCCCGAAAATTATAGAACAGGGCTGCGAAAGTAAGTGAAGCAGAAAACACGGTACCCATGTCTGTAAATGTATAATCTAAAGTACTTTTACGAGTTGTCCATAAATGATGAATATTATTGCCCTGAACAAAATTTTTAATGTTTTCAGGCGGAACAATATCCGGGAACACGGTCGGAACACGATTCCATTTAGCCAAAGTTTGCTGCCACATTGAACGATTTTGGGAATTTCCTCTGATAGGATCCATGTAGAGTTGAAATACATTATAATATTTGACCCCCAAAGAAATCTCTGGTAAAATCCATCCATTCCCCATATTATCAGTAAAGTACATCTGCTTTCTCTTGCAAGCTGTAACCAACAAATCAACGACAGAGCGCAATTCAACCGGTGTAGGTTGATTGGATGGGTCCGCATCCTGATAAGCTGTCATTACCGGGATAATCAATGAAAATTCTTCCGGGGTAAGTGCAAATGCATCATACAATACTTCTATTGCCTCTTGCTTAACGAATGCATCATTACTCTGGAAAGCTGTAATTAATGCCGTTATATCTGGATATGGTGGATAGATATCGTAATCTTCTAATTGGTTTCCGGTATTAATCTCGTTCAAAATGAGTTTAAAACCCGCTACATTAAAAGGTACAAGCAAAGAGAAATACTCTGAGCGCTTATCTTCCAACTGCTCTTGCCGTGTATTGTACAGCGCTATATATGGCTCTGCATCGGGTGAAATCAGCAGTCGGTCTCTGGATACCAGTTCCGGATCGATGATTGCAACATTGGAACTCGTGATTTCAAGATAGTTGTCAGGAATGGTTTGTAAAGATGGATCCCAGGAACCACTAGAAGGTTCGTTTAGTGCTTTCCAAAAAAAGCGACCATCCAGCATTAATTTTTCAGCGTATGTGCCGCCCGTTCGGACATATTTGATTTCTTCTTTCACCCAAAGAGCATCTAATTTTGTCCGTGCGCAATTACGCAAAATGGAAGCTGTTTGATAGAGTTTTGCCAATTCAGGCTTTTCAACCGAATACATAGAATCCAGGAACTGTTCGCATGCAAGCAAATTCTCCATCAACAGGTTAAATCCAAACGCATCCGTATGAAGATTTTCGGTCACGAGATTCAAATAGATTGGGTCTGTGTTTCCTGAACGAATAATTTCATATAATTTCTTCAGTTTTTCATAATTACTTAGCCCATCATCGATAGGTTCCGGCCAGTCTGTTGGCGCGTCCCAGACTCTATAATTGAATGTACTTGCTATCGCAGGGTTTAAATAAGTGTAACTTGAATTGATACCAAATAGTTTGTCACAGATGTCACTCGGATAAGGACTGGTTGTTGTATCCAGGGCAACTTCCGCTTCGTAAATAAAACTGATATTTCCCTGAACAAAATCGGAAGGGAATACATGGGGAGAACCCAAACTTAAAGTAACATGTGTACCCAAAGAATCAACCGTTATAGCTCCTAAAGTCAATTGATTAGCACCTGAAGTGGTTGTACTGTAAACAGTAGAATTTCCAGTACTGATTAATTGAACGGTACCACCGGTCAATGCATTAACAATGGGCGCTCCAGCTAAATCCACGACAATCGAAGATGTTCCTGCTGCCGGATTATTGATCACCGGAATAACCGAATCATAATGCATAACCGGCTCGTCTCCTTCCGGTTGGAATAAATCCGGCTGAGTAAGCTCGAGAGTAGATTTTTTTAAATACACATCCGAATTCGCCCCATTCAATTCTATTTTAAATATTGAAAACGGATCAAAATCAGATGTGTTGGGGTTTTTGATACGAATCTTATCATTGTAAAAATTTATTCCGGACAAATTAACTCCGGGCACCCGCAAAATTCTGGCATTGATATCTGCGGAAGTTCTGGAAAGAATAGGAACCTGTCCCGCAACATCGGTAACAAAATTATTCAAGAAAAAATCCGTATTCGCTTTTCGATGTCTCCAAAGAGCAAGTGCAAAATCAGAGGATTCATAAGTCATATCGCCTCTTCCGATGATATCCGGGTCAATAATCGGTTTCCATTCCGTTTTGAACGTACTGTCCGTAGCAGGATCAACACCTTCTCTACTATATGCTGAGAAATAATAATCTGCCTTTTTCCAAAGCTCCCGGAGATACGCATTTTTCCAGGTTAGCATTAATGCCTGTGCAGGATTTGTCAGTACATCCCGTTCCGTATCCCTGAAACCGTAAATAATTTCCAGGTTTTCGGCCGTTAATTCCTGAGCAGTGGATGCATTATCAAAAGTCAGCCACATGCGGTCAGCTGTATATTGCGTAGTGCTTGGTGGTGCATAGAGCAAAATTCCCAACTTATCCGCAAAACGCTGCGCAGCTTCTTTTTTATCATCCGAATCTTGAATCGCTACGATACTGCGCAATTCCTCATAAGATGTTCCTGCCTGAGTAAGGATCGTTTTATAGGTTAACAACAGGAAATTCTTTCGATCGTTTTCCAATCGTTCCAATACTTCCGTAGGAAGAGTTTTCGTAGCTACATACTGTTCCAAAATCTCAGTTACAAGACGTAAACGGCAATATTCCTTGTGCAGTGTTTCACAATCCACCGAAAAAGACCCGAATGGCTGGAAGAAATAACCTTCCAGCAAGGTCATAAATGCATCGTAATTCACAGGGTTATAGGAAGGTGTTCCCGATTTGGTAATATGCTTCGCTCCGTATTTCATCAAGTCCACCAGATAGGAAAAAGGACTCACTGCCGAAGTACAGTCTTCACATTCGCAGCGATTGATGAATTTTGAAAAAGCTGTTTGAGCAAATGTAGAATTCGGAAGATCCGGAATGGCAGGATTTTTTAAAGCATAGTCTCCCATTTTTGCTGCTAACAGGTTGGTCACCAGCTTTTGGTTCTGTACAACCGTATTGTGCAATTTCGCCGCAGTATAAAGTGGAAAAGAGGTTGTTTCAGTATCCGCAATGAAGACCTCTTTCGGTGTTTCCGCTATCTTAAATAGATTGTTGTACCCCAAATTAATTAACGCCTGATTTTGAGATGCATTTGGATTGACCGTATATAGATCAATGTGAGCCTGAAGTACGGTTAATTCCGTTTCTTTAGCATTCGGTAATCCATTAATATAGCGGAGAGGCCCAGCCTTTTTCAAAGCATTGAGATTATCTAAATTTTCTGATTCCAGGAAAGTCACAAATTCAACCGGGAAGGTTACTCCACTCAGAGTTTCGATTGCACTAATGGTTGGTGAATAATCGGGTAAATCCGGATAGGTGGTAGTTTCTACAACAACGATATTCTTACTTCCAGGCAGCAAATCAGGAATAATACCATCAAAAAATACCTCGTCATTTGTAGGATCAGATACGATTACATTTACGTCAAGAGGAAATACCTCGGAATTTTCCACGGATATTGAAAACGGAGCAAATGTCCCATCTCCCAAATGACCTGATGTGATTGTTCCCACAGTACCATCTGCTTCGTATATTCCGTCCGCAAAAAACTTCAGGTTTTCCGGGTATTGAAATTGATAAAAAGTCAATGGGGAATGAGTATCCCATTCCTCCGAACTATTATCATAAGTGAAGAGCGAACCATCCGGATCAATTCCAATCCTAGTAACTGAATCAAGCCCTGTAGGAGTCAATGCAATTGGATAATATTCCTTATTTGAATAAACACATAATTTGCCATTATGTATAACAAGAGTAGTGTTCATGGTGTACAAAACCGTGCTCAAATCCGGAGTTGCAACTTTCAAATAAATATTTTCAGAAGCACCTGATGAAACTCCGTTAATTTTAGTATTTACAATAAATTCTTCACCGGATTTGACACTTACAGGTAATTGAGGAACAATCAATTCCGCATAGCCTTCTTTTATCATGTGATAAGAAGTACCAAATAAGTTCTTTGCCGGAGATCCAACAGAACCATAAAAAAAACATAAATAGTTAATCGGGAGTGGGCGTTTTAGACCTTCAGCCTCATTTATTGCAAATAGTATACTGTTTCTGGAAGTTGTTGCTTTTTCCGCAACCTGAATAACACTTGTATTTACCGGAAATTCAAAAGCGGTAATTTGTATGGTATAAGTCCCCACATTGGTGTACCCTTCTTTCAGTACAATATCTTTAATTGGTCGCAATGAAGGTTCACTGGTGATGTATGGGTTTTCTCCCGAGACAAGGGTTCCCTGGTAAAAAACTTTCGCGAAAACATTTTCAATAACACCGTCTACCAGGTATTTCGGCTCATCATTTACAATAAAACTGATTTGAAAATTTCCTTCATCGTTGGTAATTCCTTTGCCCAAAAAGAAAATATCCATCGGGCTCTTTTGCCATAACTCAACTTCGAGGTTTGTAATTTTTTCAAGGGATTCTGTTGATTCAGGAGTAAAAGAGGCGTCAATTCGCCCGGATACAGTAAACTTTCTACTGTTGAGAATAGTGCTCGACATAGTGATTAAGATTTAAGTGCTACAATAAGTTGTGGTTGCAATCTAGTTACAAAAGAATAAAAACGCAAATTCGCCGGTAATTATTTTTCTTTGATCATGTTAAAAAATGTTATGCATTATATTGGCTATTCGTTTTTTTCTTTCCACAAAGGTCATCAAGAAGATCGTAAACTATTTATGTGATGCTACTATTTAATCTATTTATTTATTGGTCTCTTTGTTTTGCAGACTATTTTGAGCTGCACTTTTCATTTTTGATCGAAAAGATGGATTTCATTTGGGGGTATTAGACTAACTTTGTTGCTCAATTTTAACAGTATGCAATTAGACCCGGCTGTCATCGAAGCATTGAAAAACGGTAAAACGATCTTGTATCCGTCGGATACGATTTGGGGACTTGGCTGCGATGCAACAAATGAAGAAGCTTGCAAACGCATCCTGGAGATTAAACAACGACCGGAAAACAAAAGTTTTATTCTTTTGGTCGACAGCTTTCAGATGATCGAAAAGTACATTCCGGAATTCCCTTCGGTTTGTTATGATTTGGTAGATCTATCAGAAAAACCGCTGACGATTGTTTATCCGAATGCAACCGGCTTGGCTCCTACTGTTTTGGCGGAAGATGGTTCCGTTGGAATTCGTCTGACAAAAGATCCCGTTTGCCTGGCCTTAATCCGGAGTATTCGAAAGCCATTGGTTTCTACTTCTGCGAATCTTTCGGGAGTGCCTTTTCCGACGAATTTCAACAACATTGATCCACAGATCAAAGACCAGGTTGACGCTATTCTGAAAGAACGTATTAACGAAGAACTCAAAACGCCTTCCCAAATCATTAAAATCGGATTGGACAGTTCGATAAAAGTAATCAGAAGCTGATTTTTCTAAATTCAGTAACTTTGTATCCGCATGCACACACAAAATTTCGCTCATAAACTCAAACACCCTGTTTTCAAGGTTGTTTCTCAAATCATTTCTGAAAAAGGCCTGGAAGCTTATGTTATCGGCGGATTTGTGCGGGATTTGTTACTGGAACGGCCTTCCAAGGACATCGATATTGTGGTTGTAGGAAACGGAATGGAATTGGCTCAGGCTGCCGGAGAAAAATTGCGGGTCAAAAAAGTGAACCTGTTCAAGAATTTCGGAACGGCGCAGTTCAATTACAAAGACCTGGACGTGGAATTTGTGGGAGCGCGGAAAGAATCCTACCAAAGAGATTCGCGCAAACCGATTGTGGAAGACGGAACCCTGAGTGATGATCAAAAAAGAAGGGATTTCACCATCAACGCATTGGCATTGGATTTGCGGGCTGAAACCTTCGGAAACCTGATCGACCCGTTCAACGGCCTGGATGATCTTGAAAAAGGAATTCTGCGCACGCCTTTGGATCCGGACACAACGTATTCCGATGATCCGCTGCGCATGATGCGTGCCGTTCGTTTTGCAACACAACTCAATTTTCAAATTGAACTCAAAAGCCTTCAATCGATCCTGGATAATTCTTCCCGACTGGAAATCATTTCCAAAGAGCGGATCATGGATGAATTGAATAAAATCATCCTGGCGGAAACACCTTCCCGTGGGTTTGAATTGTTGAATTCGACCAAATTACTGCATCAGTTCTTCCCGGAAATGATCGCTTTGCATGGAGTAGAAACCCGCGACGGAAAAAGTCATAAAGACAATTTCTATCACACACTGGAAGTTCTCGATAATGTGGCGAAAAATTCCGATAACCTGTGGTTGCGGTGGGCAGCTATTCTTCACGATATTGCCAAACCTCCTACCAAGAAATTTGATTCGCAGGTTGGCTGGACTTTTCACGGACACGAAGAATTGGGCGCGCGCATGGTTCCTAAGATTTTCGCTCGACTTCGATTACCGCTCGATCTGAAGATGAAATATGTCCAGAAATTGGTACGACTTCATTTAAGACCAATTTCGCTGGTAAAAAGCAATGTAACGGATTCTGCTGTCAGACGATTGCTTTTTGAAGCCGGAGACGATATTGACGACCTGATGACTTTGTGTAATGCCGATATTACCTCTAAAAATGAATTCAAAGTCAAGAAATACAAAAAGAATTTCGAACTCGTTATTGAGAAATTAAAAGCCGTTGAGGAAAAAGATCACGTACGGAATTTTCAACCACCTGTTTCCGGTGAATTGATTATGAAAACCTTTGATCTGAAGCCTTGCGAGGAAATCGGGATCATCAAATCACGCATCAAAGAAGCCATTCTGGAAGGTGAAATTCCGAATGATTTCGAAACGGCAAAGAAATTGATGTTCGCAATCGGAGAAGAATTAGGTCTGAAAGTAAAAATTGAAAATTGAGAAGTTAAAAATCGAGAGGTCTAAAATTCTCACCTCTTTTTTAACCTTTCACTTGTATAGTTTCATTCCGATAGCTATCGGAACTCACTTTTTCCATTTTGAATTTTCGATTTTAAATTTTGCATTTTCAATTAACATTATCTTTGTAAAAAAAACTGCATGGGTACGCTAAAATTTCGCGTGTTACTGGATTCGGAGAAAGATCAGGAGATTTTTCGCGATATCAGTATTAATGAAGAAGACAACTTCGAATCGTTATATAGAACTATTTTAAATGCTTTCAATTTTGAAGGCCAGGAAATCGGTTCATTCTTTATGTCGAACGATGAGTGGGACAAAGGACATGAAATCAGCTTGATGGACATGAGTTATTCCGACGAAGATCAGGAAGTAACGAGTGTAATGTCGGAAGCAAAACTGGCTGATTTTATGGAAGCTCCGGATCAGAAAGTTATCCTGGTTTATGACTTCCTGAGAATGTGGATTTTCCTGATCGAATTGCAGGAACGTACAGAAGAAACCTTGGACAAACCGAAAGTGGATCTGGCTGTTGGAGTTGCTCCGCCGGAAGATTCGAAAATGATCCAGGACGATGCATTTTACGGAGACGAAGAAGAAGAAGACATGAACGATTTTGATGAAGATTTCGGAGACGGATACGACGACGAGGATTTATCAGGTTACGAAGAATACGAATATTAAATAGACTGTGAGACTAACAGAGCCAGGAGTCAAGACTGTCCTGTCTCTTAACTCTTAAAGTCCTGACTCAAAAAAACATGAGCAACGAAAAAAAATACGGCGATCCGATTGGACATGCCATCAGAGAATACGCCGATAAAAGAAGACCGGAAGATATTATTGTTTCCTCGGATATTTGTGAGGACGATATCATTCCATTGGAAGTTCTTTTCAGAAAGTACGAAGAAATGCCGGTGATCGAGCAAAAAGCACTTCAGCTGGCAAGAGGACATGTTTTGGACGTAGGAGCCGGAGCCGGAATTCACGCGACTTATCTTCAGGATCTGGGCTTTAAGGTAGATTGTATCGACATTTCCGAAGGAGCAGTTGAATACTTAAAAAGCAATGAACTGAATGCCGAACGGATCAATTTCTTTTCCTTAACGGGAAGAAAGTACGATACCATTCTCATGTTGATGAACGGGATCGGTATTGCAGGAAAATTATCCAACCTGGAAAAAACCCTGGAACACGCAAAATCACTATTGAATCCGGGAGGAAAAATCCTGTGTGATTCCTCGGATATTCATTCGTTGTATGAAGATGAAGACGGAGCTCTTTGGGTAGATCTAAACACAGAATACTACGGGAATTTCCGGTTCCAAATGAAATACAAAAAGCAAAAAGGTCCTTGGTTTGACTGGTTGTATGTGGATTTTGACAACCTGTTCAAAGCTTCCAAGAATGTTGGTTTGAAAGCAAACCGGGTTTACGAAGAAGACGATCATTACCTGGCGGAAATTACATTCGAGAAATAATATGAGATCTTTCTTAATCACCCTCCTCGTATTTCTCACCGGATTTGTATTCGGGCAGGACAATTCGCTTTTGTATCAAATCAAAGGGAAGGACAAAAAAGTATCTTATTTGTTCGGAACCATTCATATGATTCCGGATTCTGCATACTATTTCCCGGCGAAACTGGATAAAATCGTTTCCAAATCAGATGAAGTGATCCTTGAAGTTTCCAATCTCAATTCTCAGAGTATTACTCCGAATATGGTTGCATTGGATTCAGGTTCGTGCTTCGATATTTTCACTCCGGCTCAAAAAGATTCCGTTTTGCGATGGGGAGCCGATCTGCTGGGAATTACACCCGAGCAGTTTGAAAAAGGTTTTGAGAAAAGAAAACCTTTCCTTTTGATGCAGATCAGCTTGCAAAAAGTGATCACCGGGAAAACCCGGATGATCGACATGGAAATCGAAAGCAAGGCGAAGCAAAACAAGATTCCGGTTTCCGGGCTTGAAACACTGGAGTTTCAATTAGCAATGTTTGATAAAATGCCGGCTTCACAGGTTGCAGAAGCAATTATGTCTGCAGTTCGAAATCCGGAAGAAGCTGAAATCGGTTACAAAAAAATGGTGGAACTTTATGTCAGTCAAAATATAGATACACTGGCTGACTACATTTTGAACCATGAAGAAATCGGACAATCAAGCGATGAACTCCTGGACAAAAGAAATCTCAATTGGATTCCAAAAATGGAAGAATTGATGAAAACGAAGTCTTGTTTTTTTGCCGTTGGTGCGGGTCATTTAGGAGGAACAAACGGAGTGATTCAATTGCTTCGCAAAAAAGGATATGAAGTAACACCGGTTCGATATTGATACTCATGCGAAATTTTACACTTTTATTAGTCAGTGCTTTGCTTGCAACAGCTTGCACCACGTATTCGGAAGAACAAAAAAGCACTTTCAATTCTGAAGCAGAAAGTTATGCCAAAAAGCATCACTGGAACTACGAAACGCTGGATGGCGGTTTAATCCTGGAAGTATTGGAAAAGGGTTCCGGAACAGAGAAAATCCAGGCCGGAAGTCAAGTAACGATTTCCTATAAAGGCACTTTGACAAACGGTCAGAAATTCGATCAGACAGAACCCGGAAAACCGTTTGAAGCCAATCTGAAAGGATTGATCGGAGGATTTCAATTGGGTTTGCTCAACCAGGTAGCAGGAACGAAGCTGCGCTTGGTGGTTCCGCCGCAATTAGGATATGGAGATGATAACCTGGATAAAATTCCGGCTAATTCGACGCTTGTTTTTGAAATTACGATCGAAAAGGTTATTTAAATAAAAAGGTCGGGGCGAAAAATTTTTCGCCCCGACCTTTTTATATTCAACTTAAAAACCTCCCTAGAACACAAAACGGAAATTAACTCCCCCACTCAGATTGAAATTCGTTGTGATTAATCCCTGGCTGAACTGTGTTGCCAAACCGGGATTGAGTTCCGCTCCCAATCTCATCCTACCGGCTACTGAATTCTTTTTTGAAAGCTTGAAACTGATATCCAGGGGCATTCTCATAATCAAACCGGCAAGCGTTTTTCCTTTATACTCTCGTCTTTCCTCCACTTTTGAAACCGGTTCCGGGTATCCCGGATTCGAAGTCCCCGGCGGCACACCTTCAATATAATAGGCATCTGTATAAGAAACACTTACATCACTCACAACACTAACATATCCTAACAAATCAATTCCGGTTTCAAACTGGAACACCCGGTTCGGATTCGTCGAAAAGTGCTGACCGATTCCAAAAAGAATGGATTCCGCAGTATAGGTTTTCGAAAGATCCTTTCTTCGATTCTGAGTTACAAAGTACTGATTTCCGGTCTGAGACGAAGTCAGTGTGTCGATCACCTTCCTGTCTTCGTTTACCCAATTTCTTTCCGCTCTCAAAGACGGGCCGTATCCGAGATGAAACGTGGTGGTTGTCCGGTATCTTTTCCCGGCTTGTTTTTCAGGATTATTGATCAGCGCAAACGAAACCATAAAATAAGACGAGCTACTCGATGTATATGTTCCTTTTCCGTCGCTGGGCGGATAAGTGTTCGGATTCATCAGCATGGAATCTGCGTACTGAAATCCCGGAGTGAGTCTATCCCATTCGGCTTTGGTAAAATCAAACTTATTTTCACCGATCATACCTTGTGTTATCTTAATAATGAAAGCAGGTGTTTTTTGTTTCGTCGTGTCTTTCTGCTGTCCAAAACTGACCCCGGAAAGTAGTACGAATAAATATTGGATGTAGGTCTTCATAAAACAATGTTTAGTTTCTGCAATAACAGGTTTCGTGCTTATTTATTGTTTTAAACCGGAAAATCAATATGTTTTGGGGGACTCAACAATCTCCGGATTTAAACTTTCATGAAAAAACCGGAAATCACAATTTACCGATTTAGCAACTCATTTTCAATGACTTAAGTCAAACATTGAAAATATGTCAAAATCCCAAGATAAAATCGGCCAAAACATTGCTAAAACGAAAAGAAACCGCTATTTTTGAAGCGCATTTTAAAAACGAAATCTAAATTCTCAAACATGAGTGTTCTAGTTAATAAAAACTCTAAAGTAATTGTACAAGGATTCACAGGAAGTGAAGGTACTTTCCATGCAGGTCAGATGATTGAATATGGAACAAACGTTGTAGGTGGTGTAACTCCTGGAAAAGGTGGTTCTACTCACTTGGATCGTCCTGTTTTCAACACAGTTGCTGATGCGGTAGCAAAAACTGGTGCTGATGTTTCTATTATTTTCGTTCCACCGGCATTCGCGGCAGATGCAATTATGGAAGCAGCAAATGCAGGAATTAAAGTGATCGTTTGTATCACGGAAGGTATTCCTGTAAATGACATGGTGAAAGCAAAAGAATACTTAAAAGGAACAGGAGCTCGTTTAATCGGTCCTAACTGTCCGGGAGTAATCACTGCAGGTGAAGCGAAAGTTGGAATTATGCCAGGATTCGTATTCAAAAAAGGAAAAATCGGTATCGTTTCCAAATCGGGAACGTTAACATACGAAGCAGCTGATCAGGTTGCTAAAGCTGGATTAGGAATTACAACGGCTATCGGAATCGGTGGTGACCCGATTATCGGAACAACTACAAAAGAAGCGGTAGAATTGTTAATGAATGACCCGGAAACAGAGGGTATCGTAATGATCGGTGAAATCGGTGGTAGCCTGGAAGCAATCGCTGCTCGCTGGATCAAAGAAAACGGTACAAAACCAGTTGTTGGATTCATCGCAGGTGAAACTGCACCAAAAGGACGTACAATGGGGCACGCAGGTGCAATTGTAGGTGGTGATGATGATACTGCAGAAGCTAAAAAACGCATTATGCGTGAGTGTGGAATCCACGTAGTTGATTCTCCTGCTCACATCGGTGCGAAAATGGCAGAAATTTTAGGAGTTACAGCGTAATCGCTCTAATTAATACTACAAGATCCCGTTTGTCTGCCGATGAACGGGATTTTTTTTGTTCCAACCTTTATTTAGTATTGAACATCTTTCATTTGCTTCAAATTTTATTTTTTGGTACATTCAATATTAATTAACTCTGCGACAATGAAAATCAAAATACCTGCTCTTGCTTTTTACCTGTTTCTCTGTTCAAAAATTGGTGCGCAAATATTATTAACCGCAGGAGATGTGAATCCTTCACTGGGGCAAATGAGTGTTACTTACCAATGTCCTATTGTGAGTCCGGGAGATTCCGGCACGAATCAGACATGGGATCTTTCCGGTTTAACACCAACCGCAACAACGACCCGTTCTTATACCGCAAGTACTATTCAGGGCGCAACTATTCGCCAGAACAGAAACACAAATGGTGCGCTTACTGCTTTCGATTTGAAATGTGACAGTAGCGGACAGGCAGTTATCGCCCAAAGCAATGAAACAGGAGTCGTTATCGGGTATTTTAATACAAAAAAAATACTGACTTTACCCGTTGCTTACGGTACTATTCACCAGAGTTACTACCATGCTTCCGCATCAGGCACACCCGTTTACGGACTCTTGACTCAGACCCTGGATGGTTCTGGAACATTAATTACTCCTGAGGGAACATTCTCAAATGTAGTTCGTATTCACTCACATGATAACTTTTATGTTGAGACAAACCTTGGGAATCTGTATTATACCGAAGATACGTACACATGGTACAAAGCAGGAATAAAAGATGAATTAGCCAGTATAACCTCTATTGCGCAAGTTGGATATCCTCCATACTACGAATCGGCCCTTTACCTTGAAACAACTACCTACGGCCTGACAGAAGAAGAAATGGGAAAGCTCGCAATTTATCCAACTCCGGTCATTTCTAACTTTAGTATTCAGCCTTCGGAGGCAGGAGTCAAATCCATCACCATTTCAGATGCACAGGGCAAACTGTTTACATGCAGTTACAAAGAACTGGCTAATCGTATCGTTGTAGATAGTGAACCTTTAAGTAGTGGAGTCTACTTTGTACGCTTAACGTATGCTTCGGGGAAAGCAGAGCAAACTAAAATTGTCAAAGAGTAATCGGTGTTTGAGTCGACGAAGGAATGCGACGGGAAGTTTGTTTCTCCCCTTGAGGGAGCGACTTCCTATTAAATAGCATAACTGTTTAAACTCACCCCCGAAATATTAATCACATTTCTTCCACTTTTCCAGTCGTCGAAAAGTGGAGCAAAAGACTTGTCTCATTCCAAGCCGTTCACTAAAAAGT